>Ga0208297_1001677_pt1 | contig 17848 bp, 12 predicted proteins | sample LMS_cellobiose_e_FD_187367 | JGI IMG/M metagenome (GOLD analysis project Ga0208297, IMG submission 187367) | Rumen-fistulated moose microbial communities from Alaska, USA - LMS_cellobiose_enrichment (SPAdes) (version 2) | ecosystem: Host-associated > Mammals > Digestive system > Stomach > Rumen... | reverse complement strand
TTTCAAGAGACCAACAGTTTCTTTCAAGGCTTTTTCTGAACGGGCGTTTCTCCCTCTGCCATATTTTCTTCGTTAGAGTGAGTCCTTCCGGTAGGTTCACTGTGGACCCACCCTCGGTCCAGCAAAAGCGCATAAGACGCTGGCGCAAAGCTATTACCAAGGCCAACAAAGAAACGTGGGCAATGCGAAGCAGAAGCGACAATTAAAAAGAACGCAGAGAAAGAAGTCCTTAAGGATATTGGAAAGTGTGTGGATACAGTGATAGCTAAGATCCATAGTCAAGACAATATCAAATAGTCACATGAAAAAAAGGGGCTGTAAAGCCCCTTTTCCTATTCGTTAAGAGTGATATAAAAGGAAAATCCGAACCCTTTACCTTTTATAATGAGTTCGGATTTAGCCGCTTTGGTGGAGTATAGGGGATCGTTCGGGCGTCGCCTGCGGCTCGCCCTCACGTGAACCCCTTACGGGGTCCGAATCCCCCAGCTTTTCTGAAACATAAAAGGATGCCCTAAGGCATCCTTTTATTGTTGGTGGAGTATAGGGGATCGTTCGGGCGTCGCCTGCGGCTCGCCCTCACGTGAACCCCTTACGGGGTCCGAATCCCCCAGCTTTTCTGAAACATAAAAGGATGCCCTAAGGCATCCTTTTATTGTTGGTGGAGTATAGGGGATTCGAACCCCTGACCTCTACACTGCCAGTGTAGCGCGCTCCCAGCTGCGCCAATACCCCGCAAGGACTACAAACGGTATTGTAGCAAATCGGGCGGAGTATTGCAAGGAGTTTTTTTCAGTGTTCGGCGTATTTGCCGAAGATCTGGCACCAGTAGTATCTGTCGTTTTCTTCGTCGTACGAGACCGCGATGCCGATGGCGTCGTATTTGGCGTTCATGATGTTCGCCCTGTGGCCTTCGGACTCCATCCAGCCCTTCATGGCGGCCGCAGCGGAATTGGAGCCGGCGGCGAGGTTCTCGCCCGCGCTCGAGAATTTATGACCGGCGTTGTCGATGGCGGTCGTGAACGAGGTGCCGTCCGGGCGGGTATGCGAGAAGCTCTGCAGCTGCTCCTGAGCCCTGACCTCAGCGGCTTTCTGAAGGATGTCGTCGAAGACGAGCGGCTTCAGGTCTTCCGCGGCGCGCTCTTCGTTTACCAGAGTGAGGACTTCTTCGCTCAGCGCGGCGAATTCGGCCTGTCTGGCCTTGTCTGCCTCGAGCTTGTCGAAGGCGTCGGCCGCCCTGCAGTAGATCGTGGCAGCCTGGGCCCTGTTGACGTAAGTATTGGGCGAGAAATTTCCGGCGGTATCGACCCCGTTGATGATGCCGAGCTTATAGCAGGCGGCGATCACTATCATGTAGACCGAAGCCGTAGCAAGGGTCTCGCCTTCTGCGGCGTAAACGTGATCCGGCACCGCTTCGATCTCGGCGTCGGTGACCTTTATCTCGTGCCCGAGGAGCCCCGCGACCGAGTAGACCATGAAGGCCATCTCCTTTCTGGGGATGAACTTCGTTGAGAAATCCGCGGCGGTGATATCCTTGAGCAGAAGGCTGTTCTTGACGCAGGTGTAATAGGCGGGAGCCCACCATCTTCCGAGGTTGGCGCTTCCGATCTCAGCTGCGATATCTTCGGGAAACTCAGTCGCGGCCATGTCTTCGGGGAAAAACTTTCTTGCGAGTATGGCCGTGAACTGCGCGTAAGTAAGGATCCCGGCCGGGTTGAAGAGCCTGGCGCCCGACTCGTCAAAGCCGCTGCCTGTTATGACCCCTTCGCTGAATGCTCTTTCTATGCCGTCTGTGTACCAGCGGCCCTGCTCCACGTCAGCGAAGGCTCCGCCTTCAGCAAAAGCCGGGGTGAACGCGCATAGCGCCACTGTGAGCGCGAGTATAACGGATAATAGCTTTTTCATGCCGTCCTCCTACAGATAGCGTTCGAAACTGTCGGCAAGCTCGTTGATGCGGGTCTTAAGCGTCTTTATCTTCTTCAGGGTCTCCTGCCTCTTCTTCTCGGATTCCGCGAAGTATTTCATGAGGTCGCCTGAAAGGTCGAAGATGTCTTCTGCCGCGCCGGAGCGCCTGGCGTATACGCCTGATTTGTAATTATCGATCACGACCGCGTAGCGCTCCGAAGCCTTCGACACCGCGTCGGCCCAGGAGATGTACAGCTGGTCAGCGGCGTTCTGCCCTACTCTGCGGAGCATTTCGCGGTCGCCCGCAAAGCGCGCCAGCATCACAGCGAGGCTCGCTGCGTTCTCCTCGATGAGGAAGCCGTTCTGCCTGTTGGTGACGCCCTCGGCCGCGCAGCTTCCCTTGATGAGCACCGAGGCCAGGCTGCAGGCCGCCGCTTCGCGCACGACGAGCCCATTCGTATCGAAAGTCGACGGGAAGAGGAAAAGGTCTGCCCTGCAGTACCACGCGCAGAGCGCCTCGCGGTCGTACACTGCGCCGGTAAAGATGATCCTATCGTCGAGGCCGAGCGAAGTGACGTATGCCTTGACTTCTTCGCTGTCCGCCCCGCTTCCGACGAAGACCATGCGGAAGTCTATTTCCTGCGACCTGAGCGCCGCGAGAGCGTCGATGATGATGCGCAGCCCCTTATACCACATCAGCCTTCCCACGAAGAGGAACACGGGAACGTCCGAAGGCAAAGCACAGTCTTTCGTCAGTTCCATGACGCGGTCTTCGGGCAGGCGCCTTTTAGGCACGTCCACCCCGTTCTCCATGACGATGTAATCGCCCTGATATCCGAGGGAACGCAGGTTCTCTCCGGCTCCCTCGCTCACGACCCAAACCTCGTCGCAGCCGCTGATGTTGCTCACGAGGGCTGCTATTGCGCTGTCCTGAAGAAGCTTGCCCTTCACGGCGTTGGCGATGTCTATGTCGAACTTGGTGTGATAGGTCATGACAAGGGGCACGTCAAGGGTCCTGCGAAGGCTCCTGGCAAGAGCCGTGGAAGCTATCGGGCAGTGCGAATGCAGAAGCTCCGCCCCGCGCTGCTTCACGGCCTCGAGCACCTGCGGCGCAAAGGGGATGCCGACCATATAGCCCACAGATTCGCGGGCGTCCAGGCCGGGATATCTTATCACAGGAAAATCAAAGCCTGAGTCGTCGGCTCCGGGGTATTCGGGCGTGACGACAAAAGCATCATGACCTTCCGCGTTCAGCTGCCTGGCGTAATTTACGACAGCGTTCGCGACCCCGTCGATCTCGGGCGGGAAGGAATCGTTTAGCAGACATATCGGGTCTTTACTCATTATCCCAGGACTCCTTCATAGTATAATCCGTATCAAGATCGATCTGATGCAGCATGATCTCCGCGAAATGCGGGTCGAACTGCTTTCCTGATCCCTTGACTATCTCTTCGCGGACCCTTTCCTGCGGCATGGGATCGCGGTAGCTCCTCTTTGAAGTCATCGCGTCGTACGCGTCGGCGACGCCGATGATGCGGGCAAGTTCGGGGATCTCCTCACCCTTGAGGCCGTCCGGATAGCCCTTGCCGTCGTAGCGCTCGTGATGGTTGCGAGCGCCTATGTAGAGATTGGGCGACTGATGTATCTGCGAAAGTATCTGGCTTCCGTAAATGGGGTGGAGCTTGATCTGGGCGAACTCTTCGTCATTCAGCTTGCCGTCCTTATTGATGATGCGGTCGTCAACGCCTATCTTGCCTACGTCGTGCAGCAGCGCGGCGAAATAGATCTCCTCGCACTCCTCGTCGGTCTTTCCGGCTTCCTTAGCTATCATCTGCGAGTACTGCGCAACGCGGCTGGAATGTCCGTGAGTATATCTGTCCTTGGCGTCGATGGCGCTGGCGAGAGCCTTGGCGGTCTCTTCGAACATCTCGTGCTCTTTTTCCTTCTCCTGCTTGAAGAACTCTATCTCCATCTTCTTCGCGTGTTCGGCCGTCTCGCTCAGGTCGGTTACGACAAAGATATACAGGCAGATCGCCATGCCCACGACGGACATATTGGTCAGCGACAGGCCGTAGGTGAAGATCTGGATCACCGAAGCGATGAGCGGGACCAGCGTATTCAGACCGAACGAAATGAAGATCAGAGGCCTCAGATGCTTTCTGTATTGCACGAAGACCGAGATCTGAAGGAACGTTATCAGGAACGGCGGGATATAGCACAGAATGTTCGCGGGAGAGCGCTGGTAGTTGTTCTGCGCGTCAAATGTGTAGTAAAGCCCTGTAAACGCCGAGATGACCAGAAGGACCAGGCCGATGGCAAAGAGGACCTCGCAGGCGTACAGCCGCTTCGGTATGAATGGCAGTTTTCCCTCGCTGCCGAACAGGTCTATCAGATAGAGCGTCAGAGCGTGAGAGATATACAGCGTCATGAGGTAGACGAGGAAGTTGCTGACGCGGACCATCCAGTAGCCAAGCTCGCTCGGATCGCCGCGGTACATGTAAGCGAAGCGGTCGGAGAGGAGCAGGATCATCGAAGCGATCTCAAGGAAAGCGAGTATGCGCCTGCGCCTCGGAGACAGCGATTTTGTTATAAGAGTAAGGACAGCAAGAACGAAACATATGCCGCTCATGAACAGCATTGCGTTAAGTTGATGATCCTTAAGAAACTGCATTTTAAATCTCCGTCTACACCATGCTGAAATAAATAGAGATACAAAACGGTATTGAATAAGGATAACATATCCGGCGCTTTTTCTCAAGAAATAGCTTTACGAACACATATACAATGTAATGACCGCCCCGGAGGCGTGAAAATAGCCTGCTTTTCTTGACACCTGTGCCGTTTTTCTTTAACATATTGATATCTATGTATTTTTGTCATGGGGGCTCATAAAACATGCTTAATACTGATTTCTCGGGGAAAACACTTGACTTTGAACAGTTCCGCCGCGAGAACCGTTACAAGGTCAACCACGCGCTCAACAGGATACTGTGGTTCTGCATACTTGCGGGTCCGGCCATCTCGCTGGGCATAGTCGGCGGGGTATTCAAACGCACGACCTATCTGACCTGCATAATAATCTCGTTCGTGATGGCCGCGCTCGCCGGCGGGAACTCCCTTTTGCTTAAAAAGAAGCCTTTCAGTTACTTCCCGGGCATATTCGCGCTGGTAGCTGTCGACGTCCTGCTCTGCTACATGAACGCCTCACATATTTCAATACGCCTTACGTGGTGCCTGGTCCCCTTCCTCAGTCTGCTCTTCAGCGAATCAAGGGTATATATCGGGACCTCGGTCTTCAACTATCTGATCATGGCGCTCAGCACCTGGCTCGAAGCTCCTCACTACGCCGAGGTAAGGACGGATTTCAGCTCCCCGCTCATGGGCTTCATCAACATATTCGCGGGCTGCACCATCGAAGCCGTTATTATCTTCGCTGCGGGCATGGCGCTCGAACAGGCAACCAGCAATTACTACCGCAGCATGCTGACGCAGTACGCCGAGGGGCAGGAACAGCAGAAGGCCATGCAGGAGCAGCTGAACATACTCAACTCCATGGCCGAGATCTACGACTACGTCAACCTAATCGATTTCAACGATTCGAGCGAGATGTCGCTGCGCGGAAGCAAGCTCAACAAGCTGACGATCGCGCCGGGACAGGACCATACAAATATGACGCAGGGTCTCAGAAGTCTTCTCGCGCCGGATATGGTGGATGATTTCTGGAAGTTTACCGACATAACGACCGTACCCCTCAGGCTCATCAACAGGAAGAGCATTGTCGGGGAATTCGTGAGCAACAACACCGGCTGGTTCCGCGCCCAGTACATCAGGGTCTCGGGCGACATAGACAAGAAGCCCGACGTAGTCATCTACACCATTCAGAACATAGACGCGGACAAGCGCAGGGAAGAACATCTGATCCGCATATCCATGACGGACGAGCTGACCAGGCTGTACAACAGGCGCTGCTATGAAGAGGATATCGCCGCAGTGCACGAAAGACCCGACAACGGGAACCTCGCGCTGATCTCCGCGGACGTCAACGGGCTCAAGGCCGTAAACGACAATCTCGGACACGCCGCGGGCGACGAGCTGCTCAGGGGAGCGGCTTTCTGCCTGCTCTCCGCTCTCGGCTCCTACGGCAGGGTCTACCGCACCGGCGGAGACGAATTCATGGCCATAGTGAACGCGGACGACTGCTCCGCCCTGGCCGAAGACGTGAAGAACAAGGCGGAAGCATGGCACGGCAGGCTCGTGGACGGAGTCTCGATCTCCGTAGGCTTCGCAGGCCGCACCGAATTCCCGCACGCCGCGGTCGAAGAGCTCGAAAAGCTCGCCGACAAGCGCATGTACGAAGCAAAAGCAAGGCATTATCAGGAAACCGGTATAGACCGCAGAAAGAGGTAAAGTCAGACCCCTTTTATGGAAAAGCTCAGCGTTAAAAAACCGTTCACCGTGCTCGTGGCAGTGATACTCGTCATCGCCCTGGGCGTGGTGTCGATGATCAAGACGGCGACCGACCTGCTGCCTGACATCAGCCTGGCATACCTGATGGTCATCGTGCCCTACCCCGGCGCCAGCCCCGAAAAGGTGGAGGCCGAGGTCACTGTTCCTATGGAGGAAGCCCTGGGCACGGTAAACAACGTCAAGAACGTGTTCTCGGTGAGCTCCGAGAACTACGCCCTGCTGCAGCTTGAATTCGTAAACGGGATAAATATGGACAGCGCCATGGTCAAGGTCAGCAGCGCTATAAACCAGACCGCGCCCACCCTGCCCGAAGGCACCGGGACCCCGAGCATCATGGAGCTCTCCATGGACATGATAGCCAGCATGTACGTCGCGGTAAGCGTTGACGACATGGACATCTACGAACAGTCCGAATACATCGAAAAAGAGGTCATCCCGTACATGCAGCGCCAGAACGGCGTCGCGAGCGTGACGCCCATCGGCCTGGTGGAACGCTACGTCCAGATCGACCTCAGCTCGGAAAAGATAAATACCCTCAACGAAAAGATACTCGCCAAGACCAACGAAGCTCTCGAGGAGGCCAAAAAGCAGCTCGACGACGCCCAGAGCCAGGTCGACAGAGGCCTCGCGGAGCTCGAAAGGCAGCAGAGCAAGTTCGGCGAGAACATGGCTTCGGTCATGTTCGAACAGCTCGACGGACCTGCCGCGGAAGCCGCCAGGCGCATAGGCGAGACGGCCTCCGACCTCGCGGACAGGCTCGAAGACGTTGGCGATTCCCTCGACGAAGCGGACACCGAGACCGGGCAGATGCTCTGGGCTCTGTGGAACAGCCTCGACGCCGCGGAAGACATGCTCGAAGGAGCCGAATCTTCTGTCTCCTCTCTCAATAACGATCTCAAACAGTTCGACACTTCCACCCAGCAGAACGCTAACCTGCTCGCGAGGACGCGCCAGCTGATAAACAACATGAGGACCCTTGCGGGGCTCATCGACAAGTTCTCGAAGAGCCGAGGTTCCTCGACCACGCTCCAGGAGATCTCTTCAGCCCTGCGCCGCATGGAGGCTCTGCCCAGACAGGCGAAGCGCGTCATCGACGACCTTATCAACTCTGACATGTTCGGCCAGGCGGAAAGCCAGATGAACAACGCCGTAAAGGCTCTGAACGACCTTTCGGAGTGGACGGACGAAGGCATGCCGCAGCTGCTCGACACGCTGGAGACGACCATGGCCCAGATCACCCAGGGCCAGCTCGACGCCGCGGTGGGCTTCTCTGCCGCAGCGAAGCAGCTTACCGACGCCCAGACGCAGCTCGGCGCGGCGTACGTCCAGTATGAACAGGCGCGCGAAGCGGCGCTGAATTCGGCGAACATCGATTCCCTCGTCGACGCTTCCACCCTTTCGCAGCTCATATACGCCCAGAACTTCTCCATGCCGGTAGGCTACATAGACGACGAAAACGACAACTCCTGGCTGCTGCGCGTGGGCGACGAGTTCGACAGCTCGGCAGGCATAGCCGACGCACTTCTCACCGACATCGAAGGGATCGGGACGGTAAGGATCTCCGACATCGCAGACATCACCGTGCTGGACAACGCCGAAAGCAGCTTCGCGAAGCTCAACGGCAAAGAAGGCATAATGCTCTGTATTTACAAGAGCTCCACCGCGGGCACAAACGAGGTCTCGACCAACTGCACCCAGGCCATGAAGACCCTCATGGACGACGACGCGCGCCTGCACATCGTAAAGCTCGTAGACCAGGGCACCTACATCGATCTCATCATCAACAGCATACTCAAGAGCATGCTCCTTGGAGCCCTGCTCGCGGTCCTCGTACTCGCGTTCTTCCTCAAGGACGTGCGCCCGACCCTCATAGTCGCGGTCAGCATACCTCTCTCGGTCCTCTTCGCGCTGGTATTGATGTACTTCACAGACCTGTCGCTGAACATGATGACCCTCAGCGGCCTTGCCCTGGGCATAGGCATGCTCGTGGACAACAGCATAGTCGTGCTCGAGAACATCATAAGGCTCACAAACCGCGGCATCCCCGCCGCGAGGGCATCCGTTCAGGGCGCAAAACAGGTCGCGGGCTCCATCATCGCCTCGACCCTCACCACCATCAGCGTTTTCTTCCCGATAGTGTTCACCTCGGGAACCGTGCGAGAACTGATGCTGCCGCTCTCGCTGGCAGTCTCGTACTGCCTCACGGCCTCGCTGATCGTCGCCATGACGGTCATCCCTGCTTCGACAAGCACCCTGCTTAAGAACGTAAGGCCCAAGCCCAACAGGCTCATAGAAAAGATGCAGAGAGTCTACGGAAAGTCTCTGCGCTGGAGCCTAAAGCACAGAGCCGTGCCGCTAGTCATCAGCATCGCCCTGCTGGCGCTCAGCATAGCCCGGATAGTTTCAATGGGCATAGTCGTGCTTCCGCAGATGACCGCCGACAACATCGAAGTCATAGTCAACACGCCCGAGACCGACACCCGCGAGGAGTCCTACGCCAAGGTCGACGCGGCCATTGAAGCCATACTCGGAGTCGAAGGTATATACGACGTCGGAGCCATGGACGGAGGCAGCATGCTAAGCGCCGTAGGCTCCATCGGAGGAGTCGCGTCCGGAGGATACGGCAACTATATCATTTATCTCACTGTCCCCGCCGATATAGGCAAGAACGAGGTCATACGCATCTGCGACGACATCGCAGCCGCAACCGAAGGCATAGACGCGGAGATCACCGCGAGCTCGGGCAGCATGACCGATTTTGCGGCCTTCGTTTCGAGCGGTCTGACGATCAACATCTACGGCGCAAACATAGACAGGCTCGAGAGCATAGCCGGGGAAGTGGCGTCCGCGGTGAGCGAAGTCGAAGGCTTCACCGAAGTCAGCACCGGAGCCGAGGACCAGTCCAACACGCTCCACCTCGTCATCGACAAGGACAAGGCCATGGGCTACGGGCTCACGGTCGCGCAGATATACATGCAGATCGCTTCGAGGCTCAACACCGACGTGGTCTCCACCAACATCGACGTCAACGACGTCAACATGGAGGTCAGGGTCCGCAACAATACAGACCCGCTGACCCGCGAAAAGCTGCTCGACATGAAATTCGAAGCCGCGGGCTACGGCTCGTCCGACCAGATGAGCCAGATGATGGGCGGCATGGGCGGAGCGTCCGCGATGGGAACCTCGCCTATGGGCGGTCTTGGCGGGAGCCAGATGCAGGGAATGCTGCCTGACGAAGGCGAAGAGGAAGAACCCGCGCCGAAGACGCACAAGCTCAGCGAGTTCGCGCACATCGAGGAGACGCTTTCCGCCTCGTCGATAAGGCGCGAGAATCTTACGCGCTACATCAGCGTCAGCGCGCAGACCGAAGAAGGCTACAACACCACCCTGCTCACGAGGCAGCTGCAGAGCAGGCTGGACGGGATATCCGCAGGGCTTCCGAACGGCTACTCGGTAGTCGTAGCGGGAGAATCGGACCAGGTCAACTCCATGGTCAAGGACATGGTGCAGCTCGCCGCGCTCGGCCTGCTGTTCATCTACCTGATAATGGTGGCGCAGTTCCAGAGCCTGCTGTCACCGTTCATAATACTGTTCACCGTACCGCTCGCGTTCACGGGCGGAATGATAGGCCTCATGATCATGGGCCAGCAGCTGTCGATGCTCTCGCTGATGGGCTTCCTGATACTGATGGGCACCGTGGTCAACAACGGCATAGTCTTCGTCGACTACGCCAACCAGCTGCGGATAGGCGGGCTCGAAAAGCACGACGCCCTGGTCGCCACCGGCATCACGCGCATGAGGCCGATACTGATGACCGCGCTGACCACGATACTCGCCATGGGCGAGCTGATGTTCGGCACAGACATGGGTTCGCAGATGACCAGCGGCATGGCAGTAGTCATCGCCGGCGGCCTGCTGTACGCGACGCTGATGACACTGTACATAGTCCCTGTAATGTACGACATACTCTACCGCAGGACCCCGAAGAACATCGACGTCGGCAGCGACATCGACGACGCCCCGGACGACGCGGCAGAATTCCTTGCTTCAATGAAGGAAGAGACTGTGATATAATACGTTAAATATATTGGGTCATCACGAAAGCGGGGAATAACCCATTCGATTTCTTTAGAATAATTAAGAGGCAAACAATATGCATCAGAGCGAAAAAAGAAACATAAGCATGGTCATGGATTTCTACGAGATGACCATGGCGAACGGCTACTTCAACAGCAAGGTGCTCGACACCAGGGCAGTGTTCGACGTGTTCTACAGGAACAATCCCGACGAGGCTGGCTTCTCGATCTTCGCCGGGCTCGAGCAGGTGATCGACTACATAAAGGACCTCCACTTCGAAAAGGAGGACATCGATTACCTCAGGGCCCAGAAGCTCTTCCCCGAGGAGTTCCTGAAATACCTTGAGAATTACAGGTTCCGCGGCACCATCTACGCGATGCCTGAAGGGACCATCATGTACCCCTACGAGCCGATACTCACCGTTGTCGCTCCGATGATCGACGCCCAGCTGATCGAGACCGCGATACTGCTCGAGATCAACCACCAGTCGCTGATAGCGACCAAGACCAGCAGGATAGTCCGCGCGGCCGCGGGCAAGGCCGTGAGCGACTTCGGCGCAAGGCGCGCGCACAACGTCGACGCCGCGGTCTACGGCGCGAGAGCCGCTTACATAGGCGGAGCCGTAGGCACCGCCACCGTGCTCGCGGGGCAGATGTTCGGCATACCCATCTCGGGCACCATGGCCCACAGCTGGGTCATGTTCTTCGACTCCGAGTACGAGGCATTCAAGAAGTACGCGCTCACCTACCCCGACGCCACCCTGCTTCTCGTCGACACCTACGACGTGCTGCGCAGCGGCGTGCCCAACGCCATCAAGGTGGCGAAGGAAGTCCTGGAGCCAATGGGCAAGCGCCTCAAGGGCATCAGGCTCGACAGCGGCGACCTCGCGTACCTTTCAAAGGAATGCCGCCGCATGCTCGACGAAGCCGGCCTTACCGACTGCATCATAGTCGCGAGCAACAGCCTCGACGAATATACCATCAGATCGCTCAACACCCAGGGAGCCCTGATCGACAGCTACGGCGTGGGCGAGCGCCTCATCACATCTTCGACCCACCCGGTCTTCGGCGCGGTCTACAAGCTCGCCGCAATAGAGCGCGACGGGGAGTTCGTGCCCCGCATCAAGGTCTCGGAGAGCCCCGAGAAGATCACAAACCCGGGCCTTAAGAAGATCTACAGAGTCTACGACGAAAAGGGAAAGGCGATAGCCGACTACCTCACCACAGCGGACGAGGTCATCGACACGAGCGAGCCGGTGCGTTACATCGACCCGATAAAGTACTGGAAGAACAGAAGCTTTGAAAACTGCACCTTCAAGGAGCTGCAGGTGCCTATCTTCGAGAACGGCGAGCTCGTATACAAGTGCCCGCCCCTCAGCGAAGTGCGCGAATATGTGAAGCGCCAGCTCGAAGACGAAATCTGGGCTGTTGAAAAGCGTTTCGAGAACCCGCACACCCACTTCTTCGACCTGAGCCCGAAGATGTACGAGCTGAAGATGAGCATGCTGCACGAGAGCAGGCACTAAAGATCGAAAGACCTGTCTTTCGCGGAAAGATACTGATTGTTAAACTGAAGCAACAGAGCTGTTGCTTCAGTTTTTCTTTGTTCTCTGGCGAGCGCGAGCGCGGCTGCGACGGCCTGCGGGAGCTCCGGGGGGACGGGGGCGCCGGGGGCCGGAGCTACCAGATCGAGAACGAAGGCAAGACCCCCGGCGTCAGGAGCCGCTGTAAGGGCCAAAATCGCCTCACCAGCGCGTTTTTTGATGAAGCTCGAGTATTTATCCGACGCGGCGTCTGAGAGGTCGACAGGGCGGCGCAGGCGCGCGAGCGCGAGCCGCAGAGCTGCGCCGGGGTCGTAGGCCCGGCGCAGCAGGTCGTCCCACAGCTTGTCGTATATTCTGAAGTTCAGCTGCCTCTTTTCAAAGCAGTGATGATACGTATATCCGGCTCCCTGTATCTCGTAGTTGAAAAACACATTCTGGTTGTTGTTGCGTTCCTCGGAAAACTCCACGTATTCGGGCAGCACTATCAGGGCTTCCCTCTCGTCTGTATAATGGACGCATATCTCAAGCTCTCCGCTGAGCTCCTGGGCGAAGGCCGACAGCGCGGCTCCAAAGCGCGGGCCGGTCATCGTCAGGTCGAGCCTGCAGAGATCCCTGCAGTTCGTGAACACTCCGCCTCCCCAGAACTCTATGCTGTCGCTCATGCGAAGCTCCCTGAGGTTCCTGCAGCCGAAAAAGGCGTAGTCCCCCAGCCTCTTCACGGTCGCGGGCAGAGTCAGCACCTCGAGCGCTTCGTTGCCCTCCGAAAATGCGTGCCGCCCTATCTCGGTAACAGGCAGTCCGTCTATCGTATCAGGCACCGCCGCGGCAGTGTTTCCGGTAGTACCGCGCACCAGCGTCAGTCCCGAATCGTTTTCTTTTGTCTCAAAGCTCCATTCGTTCATAGCGCGTCTATTATACCCCAATTCTTCCCGCTAAAAAAGCGCGGTCCGAAGACCGCGCCGTATGTCCGCCCCCGCGAAAGCAGGGATGGGTGCTGGTTTATCAATACTTTCCGAGAGAACCGGAGAGCTTTTCGTTGGGCTTTTCGGCGAAGCTGTCGTCCCTGCCCGGCAGGATGGCGTTGAGCACGAGGCCGGTGATGGAAGCGATGGCAAGGCCGGAGAGGCTGATGGAGATATTGCCGACCGGGAAGGCGATGTTGCCCTTTGCGGAGTATTCGATGCCGATGGTGAGGCAGAGGATGAGAGCTGCGATGATTACGTTGCGGCTCTTCTGGAAGTCTACCTGGTTCTCGACCACGTTGCGTACGCCGATTGCAGCGATCATGCCGTAGAGGATGATCGAAACGCCGCCGATGGTGGCTGCCGGCATTGCGGTGATGATGGCCGCGAACTTCGGGCAGAAGCTCAGAACGATGGCGTAGATGGCAGCAAGCTCGATGACGAGCGGATCGAATACCTTGGTGAGCGCGAGCACGCCGGTGTTCTCGCCGTAGGTGGTGTTCGCGGGAGCTCCGAAGAGAGCAGCGATTGTAGTGCCGACGCCGTCGCCGATGAGGGTCCTGTGGAGGCCCGGGTCAGCGATGAAGTCCTTGCCTACGGTTCCGCTGATGGCGGAGATGTCGCCTACGTGCTCCATCATGGTCGCTACTGCGAGCGGCACGATGGTGATGATCGCGGAAATGATAAGACCTCCGTCAGCGTTTCCGAAGAGGGAGAACACTGTGTTTTCCTTAACGATGGGAAGACCGAACCAGGCGGCTTCCTTTACGGCGGTGAAATCAACGTTTCCGGTGACCGCGGCAACTACGTATGAAGCGATCACGCCGAGCAGGATGGGGATGATCTTGATCATTCCCTTGCCCCAGATGTTGCAGACGATGACAACGATGATCGCGACGAGCGCGATGCCCCAGTTCTGGTTGCAGTTATCGATAGCGGAGGGAGCCAGGTGCAGGCCTACGCAGATGATGATCGGACCGGTGACGATGGGCGGGAAGAACCTCATTACCTTGCTGGCGCCTACAGCCTTGCAGACGAGAGCGAGGATCAGGTAGAGGAGACCGGCGCAGGCGATGCCGATGCCGGCGTAGGGAAGGCCCTGCTCAGCGGTCATTCCCGCGTTGACTGCCATATCCTTGACTGCGAAATATCCGCCGAGGAAGGCGAAGGAAGAACCGAGGAACACTGGGACCTTGCGCCCTGTCACGAAGTGCATGAACAGGGTCGCGATGCCTGCGAACAGCAGCGTGGTCGACACGCTCAGGCCGGTAAGAATGGGTACGAGTACGGTTGCTCCGAACATGGCGAACATGTGCTGAAGACCCAGCACGAGCATCTTGCCAGTTCCGAGCTGTTTAGCATCGTAAATAGCTTCGTCGTTTTTGCTCATTTTGTTTCTCTCCTTAAACTACGAATCTTTTGAAAACAGATTGACGCATGTATTACCGTCATACTCGTCCACCTGCACTGACACGATCTCGTTTTTTGAAGTCGGAACGTTCTTGCCCACGTAGTCTGCCCTTATCGGCAGCTCCCTGTGGCCGCGGTCGACCAGCACGGCAAGCTGTATCTCAGCAGCTCTTCCGAGCCCGGAAACAGCGTCCATGGCCGCCCTCACGGTGCGCCCGGTAAAGATGACGTCGTCGACGAGCACCACCTTTTTGCCCTGCACCGGGAAATCCACCTTCGAAGCGTCTCCGACCACTGCCGAAGGACCCTTCTCCGAAAGGTCGTCGCGGTAGAGCGTGATGTCGAGCTCGCCGACAGGTATCTCCACGTTTTCGATGACGCGGAGATTCTCTGCGAGCCGCCTCGCGAGAGGCACGCCCCTCCTTCTGATACCGAGGAAGACCAGCCCTTCGCAGCCGTGATTGCGCTCGGATATCTGGTGCGCCATTCTTCTGAGCGCCCTTTCCATATCCTCGCCGTTCATCAGCTGAGCTTTGAACTCCATGCTTCCTCCTAAAAAAACAAGCCCTGCTTTCGCAAGACTCACCCGAGACCGCCGTGCGGTTTGAAGCGCAGGCGTATTCATTGTCAATCTTGCCGGCCTCACTGGACCGTCTTAAAGATTTATTACCACAGCTATGTTACCACCGCAGCCCGCCGCTGTCAACACACTATCGTCACAAAAAAGCGAAGAGGAACCACGATAATTTGTGGTTCCTCAGGATCTTTACACTATATATTGTTTTTACTCGCCGTCGGTGGCTACGCCGGTGATGGCGTCGCGCTTCGCGCAGAAGCTGCAGAGACGCACGCGGTTGGCAGCGATCGCTTCCTCGACGGTGCCGTAGGTCAGGGACTCGGAATTGTTGAGAGCCTGGCAGTCTTCGTGGGTATGATATACCTTGCCGAAGGGAGCCCAGTAAACGGTCTCGTCGCCGAGCGCTTCGATGGCTGCGGTCTGCTGTTCGACGGATACGGGGTTATAATCGTAACTTGCTGCCCCTCCGATGAGAAGAGCTACGCAGGCCGCGACAAGAGCGATGGTCTTGGTCTTCTTATCGAGATCTTTGTTGGTGAGGAGCAGAACGATGAGCGGTACGAACGCTACGAGAGCGACGATGAAGCCCAGGTTGTTCCACAGCCAGAACTTGACTTTGTTGGCTTCGGAAGCCGGGTCGATGTGATTGGCCTTTTTCCAGAGCTGGGAGCCGATGACGAGGCATACGAGGTCGAGCACGATGAAGCCTATCAGCTGGGCCATCTGCGGAATGAAGCTGATGTTGAGCTTGCCGAAGAGCAGCAGCACTGCGAGGAGCTCGAATACGATGGCGCATACCCACAGTATGACCGCTCCGACGCGAAGGCCTGAAGCGTTGCCTACGGGCTTGGCCTGCTGCATGGGCTTACCGGTAGAAGATACCTGCTGCGCAGGCTTCTTGGGCTTAGCGGCTGTCTGCTCGCTTGCAGCTGTCAGCTTATGTTCTTTTTTCTCTGCCATATTATTACCCTCCAATTTGGAATACTAAATTAATAATAATTTATTATACATTATTTCCGCTCAAAAAATCACTATTCTTGACATTTAATTTCAAGAGTTTATATAATTAATCAGTTAGTTGAAAAACGGAGGTTTTTATGGATATCAACAGTTTATTGGGAACCATGCTCGGAGCCGACAGCCTTGCGGGCATCAGCCAGGCTACCGGAGCTTCCCAGCAGGAAGTCGGCAGCGTCCTTTCGGCCGCGCTTCCCTCTCTTCTTAACGGGCTGAGCCAGCAGGCGGATAACGAAGAGACCGCAGCGGGCTTCGACATCGCCCTCGCCGACCACGCAAAAGTCGACACCAGCAACGTGGCGTCCTTCATGAACGGAGTCGATCTCGACGACGGAGCCAAAATACTCGGCCATCTCTTCGGAGGCAACACCCAGGCCCAGACCCAGCAGATCGCTCAGCAGACCGGCGTCAGCGCGGCTCAGTCCGGCAGCATCTTATCGGCTGCGGCTCCCCTGCTCATGAGCCTCCTCGGCCAGCAGACCTCAAACGACAACTCAGGCCTGGCCACCAGCCTCCTCCTGAAGATGCTCCTCAAGAACGTCGACATCGGCAGCCTCGCGGGCCTTCTCCTCGGAGCAGCGAGCACCAATACTGCCGCGCCGTCCCAGCAGACGACCATTCCCCTCACTCCGCAGGCTCAGCAGAAGCCCCAGGGCGGCGGCCTTCTCAGCCTTCTCAGGAAGATCTTCGGATAAAGTGAAAGCATTGATCGCTATGAGCGGCGGCGTCGATTCGAGCGTTGCCGCTCTTCTTATGAAAAAACAGGGCTATGAGTGCATCGGCTGCACCATGAAGCTCTATGACAACGAAGACGCGGGCATTCCGCCCGAGCGCAGCTGCTGCAGTTCCGACGACGTCCAGGACGCCAGAAGCGTGGCGGCGAGGCTCGGCATGCCTTTTTACGTCTTCAATTTCAAGGACGAGTTCCGCGAAAAGGTCATAGGACGCTTCGTAGAGAGCTATCTGAACGGCCTCACTCCCAACCCCTGCATAGACTGCAACCGCTGCATGAAGTTCGGCAAGCTCTTCGAGCGCGCCGACCAGCTCGGATGTGACGTCATAGCGACCGGACACTACGCCAGAGCAGAAGAAAAAGACGGCCGATGGCAGCTGCTGCGCTCGGGCAACTCCGCAAAAGACCAGAGCTACGTGCTCGCCTGCCTCACGCAGGAGCAGCTCGCCCGCGTAAGGTTCCCGCTCGAAGGCCTGAGCAAGGACGAGGTCCGCGCCATAGCCGCGGAGAACGGGTTCTTCAACGCGTCCAAGCCCGACAGCCAGGACATCTGCTTCGTTCCCGACGGCCGCTATGCCAAAGTTGTCGAAGCATTCAGCGGAAAAAAGTCTGAGCCGGGCCCCTACCTAGACACCGAAGGCCGGGTGATAGGCACGCACAGGGGCATCATCTATTACACCATAGGGCAGCATAAAAAGCTGGGAATCTCCACGGAGGTTCCCCTGTACGTAAAGGAGATACGCCCCGAAGAAAACGCCGTCGTGCTCTGTACGAACGAGGAGCTCTTCGGCCGCGAGGTCTATGTTCAGAACATGAACTGGATCTCGGGGGAAGCCCCCGCTGAGCCATTCCGCTGCGAAGCGAAGATACGCTACCGCCACGCGGCAAGCCCCGCGACCGTTTATCCCGTAGAAAAAACGGCCGCCCGGATAGTCTTCGACGAGGCTCAGAGAGCCGTCACGCCCGGACAGGCCGCGGTATTATATGACGGAGACGCCGTCCTCGGAGGCGGCGAGATAATAAAAAAGCCCTGACTCAATGTCAGGGCTTCAGACTGAAGACAAAGGGTCACAGAAAAGTGGCCCTTTTCTCATGTCAAAAACCCACATTCTGCCAGAGATATGGTACAATAGAAGTATCAAAGAAAGGCGGAATTTCAA
>Ga0208297_1001676_pt1 | contig 17906 bp, 16 predicted proteins | sample LMS_cellobiose_e_FD_187367 | JGI IMG/M metagenome (GOLD analysis project Ga0208297, IMG submission 187367) | Rumen-fistulated moose microbial communities from Alaska, USA - LMS_cellobiose_enrichment (SPAdes) (version 2) | ecosystem: Host-associated > Mammals > Digestive system > Stomach > Rumen... | reverse complement strand
GAATAGGATTCACCTGCCTTTGGTTTTGTCTCGTCAACTCAACCTTATCACAGGTTCGTCCTATTCGCTTTTCTTTTTTACCTGAGAATTTGTGAGCAGCTTAGCTGCTCATGAATTCTCTGGTCTTCTGTCACACATCATTGTAACACCTACACAACGGCGGCCAAAGCGGCGCCGTACAGGTCCCCATCCGGCTGAAAGGGGTGTTCCCTGTCCCCGTAGATCCCACAGCCCGTGAGCCGGTCTCCGGTCCCGTACCACACCGCGCCGTCGGTGAGGCGGTAGAGCAGGCAGGTTATGTGTTCGATCTGCCAGTCCGGGGCGTTTTCCAGGGGGATGTCCACGGCAGGAGAGAAGGTGACCTGGTAATAGAGGCCGGGAACCTGCCTGACCACCTCGGAAACAACGGTCGAGGCAGGTCCCGACCGATAGAGCGCGGCTCCGTTGCCCAAGTCCTCGCGGACGGTCTCCCACCCGTTGTCCTGGTCGGCAGCCAAGAGGTGGAACACCCCATCGGGGCCATAGAAGCCCTCCCCTGTTATGCTGGTCTCCTCGGTCTCCAGCTGCGCAAAATACGCCTCCAGCTCCGCCGCCTGGATGCGGTCGGCGTTGGCGAAAAAGGAGGTCAGGAACAGGCCCAAGGCGGGGACGCACAGGGCCAGCGCCAGAGTTCCCAGGCTTCGCCGGCGGCGGGCGGGGTCCCGGAGACTCCGAAGGGAGGTCACCAGGGCGTAGCCCGCCAGGGTCCCGGCGGTGTTCATCAGCAGATCGTCCACCTCGAACATCCGTCCGGTGAAGAGCTGGAGGGTCTCGATGGTCAGCGTGGTGAGGAAGCCGGTCAGCAGGGCCCGCTTCCAGGTCCAGGCGATCCCCGAAAGGACCAGCGGGAGCAGAAAGCCATAGGGGACGAACAGCAAAAGATTCAGGCCCAGCATCTTCAGGGACGCCCCCAGAAAGGGCACCAGATAAATCTGCCCCATGTTGTCCAGCAGGCTCCCCCCCGGGAGAGACAGGCCCAGCATCCCCGTAATGCTGAGCACCGCCAGCACGTAGACCGAGAAGGCCAGCTCCGCCGCCATCCGTCCCCAGGGCAGGTCCTTCGGACGGCGAAAGTCCCGTTTCCCGGTCAGCCCAAGGACCAGGTTCCAGCCGAGAAGCACCCCGAGAGCCGGGAGCAGGCCCAGCTCCCCATACCAGAACGCCGTTTTCACATATCCCATATCCATTCTCCTTTCGTCAAAAAGATTCCTCCGCTACAGTATAGCAGAGGAATCTTTTCGCACGGTTAAGAGAATCTTTCGATTTGATGAAGCCTTTCATAAGAAAAGATAAAGAATCACGCCAGATGCGTGTTCCGATACTCCTCCCGGACGCTCTCCGGCACCAGGGAGCCGCCGGTGGCCCAGAGGATGTGGGCGGCGTTGGCCATTTTGTTGGTCAGGCCGTGGTCGGACAGGTACTTCCTCCCCTCCTCGGTCCGCCCCAGCATCACGGGGCCCTGCATGGCGGCGCAGGCGCTGGGCTCCACGAAGATGTCCTCGGTCTCCCACAGGTCCCGCATGTAGTCGTAGATGCGTTTGTCCCGGAGGGTGAACTCCCCGCTGAGATAGGGCTCCATCACCTTCCCCACAAAGCCCGAGGGCCGCCCCACCGCCAGGCCGTCGGCGTGGGTACGCCCGGTGAGGCCCACGTCCTGGACGGCGATCCGGTTGTGGAGCCCCGTGGCCATGCCCAGCAGCATACAGGGGGCCTGGGTGGGCTCCACGAAGAAGCAGTGGACCCAGTCCCCGAAGATCTGCTTCAGGCCGAAGGTGACGCCCCCCGGCGCGCCGCCCACCCCGCAGGGGATGTAGACAAACAGGGGGTGGTCCGCGTCCACGGGGACCTTCAGGTCCGCCAGCTGGCCCACCAGCCGCTTGGCGGCCACGGCGTAGCCCAGGAACAGGTTCACGGAGTTCTCGTCGTCCACGAAATAGCTCATAGGGTCGGCGTCGGAGAGGGCTCTCCCCTCCTCCACCGCCTTGCCGTAGTCGGCGGCGTACTCCACCACGGTGACCCCGTGGGCCCGCAGCTTGTCCTTCTTCCACTGCCGGGCGTCGGCGGACATGTGGACGATGACCCGGAAGCCCACCGCCGCACTGGTGATGCCGATGCTCAGGCCCAGGTTGCCGGTGGAGCCCACCTGGACGGTGTACCGGGAAAAGAAGGCCCGGGCCTGGGGAGAGGCCAGCTTGCGGTAGTCGTCGTCAAACCCTGAGAGGATGCCGTGCTCCAGGGCCAGGTCCTCGGTGTGCTTGAGGATCTCGTAAATGCCTCCCCGGGCCTTCACCGACCCCGCCACCGCCAGGTGGCTGTCCTGCTTGAGCAGGAGGGTCCCGGTGATGCCCGCGCCGTATCGGGCGTTCAATCGCTCCCGCAGGGCGGGAACCCGCCCCAGGGCGGATTCGATGACGCCCCCCGTGACTTCCAGCTCCGGGAACCGGTCCACCAGGAAGGGGGCGAACCGGGCCAGACGGGCCTCGGCGTCGTCGATGTCCGCCATGGTCAGGGGTACCTGCCGGTGGCCTTCTTCGGCGGGCCTCAGAAGGGGGTTGCGCCAGAGGAGCTCCTGTTCCTTCTCCACGTCCCGCAGCTGGGGGACGGTTTCTTCCAGTTTGCGCAGGGTCTCGGCTGTCATGGGTGGTCACCTCGTTGGTTTTGATTGCTTTCATCATACCACGGGTCCGGGCCGATGTCACGAATTTTTCCTTCGACGGGATTCCCGCACATATCCCACCGCCGGCGGCATATACTGTTCTGGATGTCCAGACGAAAGGAGAATCATCTATGGCTGAACAAGCAACCCCCGCGCCGGTCCCCGCCCCCCAGGACCTGGACGAATTCATTTTCCGGTGGGACTCCGACCTGCCCACAGTCAGCGACCGATAGGTCCTTCCTTGACAATCCCCGCCCGCGATGATACAGTGAAAGGACCAAAAAACAAGGAGGCGCGGACCATGCGGGAGTTCACCATCGGACCCAACGACGCCGGACAGCGGCTGGACCGCTGGCTGGGCAAGACCCTGCCCCTGCTTCCCGCGCCCCTGGCCCAGAAGTATATCCGCATCAAGCGGGTGAAGGTCAACGGCAAGGGGGCCAAGCGGGACGTCCGGCTGGTGAAGGGGGACCTGCTCCAGCTCTACATCAACGACGAGTTCTTCGACGTCCCCACCCCGGAGAACGCCTTCCTGTCCATCTTCAAGCCCCAGCTGGACATCGTCTATGAGGACGAAAACCTGCTGCTGGTGAACAAGCGCCCCGGCCTGGTGGTCCACCCCGACGAGAGCGAACGGGTCAACACCCTCATCACCCACATCCAGGCCTATCTCTACCAGAAAAAGGAGTGGTCCCCCTATTGGGAGAATTCCTTCGCCCCCGCCCTGTGCAACCGCATCGACCGGAACACCGGGGGCATCGTCATCGCCGCCAAGAACGCCGAGACCCTGCGGGTGATGAACCAGAAGATCCGGGACCGGGAGATCGAGAAGTATTACCTCTGCGTCATTCTGGGCCGGATGAAGCGGCCGGAGGGAAAGCTGGAGGACATTCTGGTAAAGGACGAGGGAAAGAAGCAGGTCTTTGTCCACCGGAAGCCCGTGGAAGGCGGGCGCACCGCCGTCACCCTCTACCGCACCCTGGCAGGGCGAAAAGACCTGTCCCTGGTGGAGTGCCGCCTGGTCACCGGCCGGACCCATCAGATCCGGGCCCAGTTCGCCGCGGCGGGCCACCCCCTGCTGGGGGACGGCAAGTACGGCCGGGAGCGGGAGAACAAAAAGTACGGCCGGTCGGGACAGGCTCTGTGGTCCTACAAGCTGGCCTTCCGGTTCACCACCGACGCCGGGTGCCTGGAGGGACTCAACGGCAGGGTGTGGACCGTGGACCACGTGGATTTCGTGGCGGAGTATTTCCCGGGTTATGTCATTGGGCAGGAAGGCAACCAAAGCTGACAAACCTGGTTGCGGCAGGTTGGTTTCCCCGGTTGGAAAGGCGGTGTATGATGATGTCATCCAACCGAAAGGCGGCGAAACCCATGGAATTGTATCTCGCAGACAACCTGCGGTACCTGCGCGCAAAACGGGGCGGCTCCCTGGAGGCCCTGGCGGAGACCGTGGGCGTCTCCCGACAGGCGGCGGCCAAGTGGGAGAGCGGGGAGACCTTCCCGGACCTGCCCAACTGCGTCAAGCTGGCCGGGCTGTTCCAGGTGACCCTGGACGAGCTGGTCCTGGAGCCCCTCCGGACCAGGAGGGCCCAGGCCGGCGGGCCGAAGGACCAGACCATGGGTCTGGTGACGGTGAGCGACGTGGGCCAGGTCCGTATCCCGGCGGAGGTGCTGGATATGTTCGGCATCCGGGCCGGGGAGAACGTCCTGCTCCTGGCGGACCGGGCCCGGGGCATTGCCCTGATGAAGTGCAGACAGATGGACGGCCCGGAGCAGACGGGACCGTGACAGGCAGACAGCGAAAAACCAGCGGAACGGCAAAACGCTCCGCTGGTTTTTTCATGAAGCAAAATTTTCGCGGGAATCCTGTATGGATTTCAAGTCAAACTGTCCGATGGACAGTTTGATCCAATCCGAAGCATAGCACCTTAAACGAAATTTGGCGAACTATGGCGGAAAAAGACCCGCCAGTGGGCATGTTGACGTTTTTCAAACAGGCCCCAGTATAAGCAGGCCATTATGGCCGGATCAGGTAGCGGCCCGTCACACTCTCTTTGCAGGCGGCGACCTCCTCGGGGGGACCCGCCGCCACGATCCTGCCGCCGTCCTCGCCGCCGCCGGGGCCCATGTCCACCAGGTAGTCGGCGCCGCGGATCACATCCAGGTCGTGCTCGATGACCACCACGGTGGCCCCGTTTTCGATGAGCCGCTGGAAGACCTCCAGCAGAGTGCGCACATCCAGGGGGTGGAGGCCGATGGTGGGCTCGTCAAAGACGAAAACCGCGTCCTCCTGCCGCCGGCCCATCTCCGAGGCCAGCTTCAGCCGCTGGGCCTCGCCGCCGGAGAGGCTGGGGGTGGCCTCCCCCAAGGTCAGATACCCCAGGCCCAGGTCCTGGAGGGTCCGGAGCCGCTGGGACACCGTTTTCAGATCCCCGCAGGCCGCCAGGGCGTGGGTCACGTCCATGGCCATGAGCTCCGGCAGGGTGTGGGCCGTGCCGTTTTTGGCCCTCCGACGCACCCGGCCGGTCTCCTTCCCGTACCGGGAGCCCCGGCAGTCGGGACAGGCCACCTCCACGTCGGGCAGAAACTGCACGTCCAGGCTGATGGAGCCGGTGCCGTCACAGGTGGGGCAGCGGAGCTTTCCCGTGTTGTAAGAGAAGTCCCCCGCCTTGAAGCCCAAGGCCTTGGCGTCGGGGGTCCGGGCGAAGATCTTCCGCAGCTCGTCGTGGACGTTGGCGTAGGTGGCCACGGTGGAGCGGATGTTGATGCCGATGGGGGTGGCGTCGATGAGCTTCACGTGGCGGATGCCCGCCGCCTCCACCGCCTTCACGTGCTCCGGCAGCTTCTTCCCCTGGATGGACGCCTCCAGAGCCGGGATCAGGCTCTCCAGCACCAGGGTGGTCTTGCCGGAGCCGGAGACCCCGGTGACCACGGTGAGGCGGCCCTTGGGGATGGTCACGGACAGGGGACGCACCGTGTGGATGGCTCCCGCGGAGAGGGAGATGGTCCCCTGCCGGAACAGGTCCTCCCGGGGGATACGGGGGCGCAAATCAAAGCTGCCCCGGTGGGTCAGGAAGGGACCGATGCGGGAGGCCGGGTCCTTTGCCACGGTCTCCAGAGGGCCCTGGGCGATGATCTCTCCCCCGTCGGCGCCGGAGCCGGGGCCCAGCTCAATGAGCCACTGGGCCTGGGAGAGGATCTGGGTGTCGTGGTCCACCAGGACCACGGAATTGCCGTCGGCCACCAGGTCGCGCATCACCGCCGCCAGCCCGGCGATGTTGGCCGGGTGCAGGCCGATGGAGGGCTCGTCCAGCACGTACAGCACCCCGGTGGTGCGGTTGCGGACCGCCCGGGCCAGCTGCATCCGCTGCCGCTCCCCGGTGGAGAGGGTGGAGGCCGCCCGGTCCAGGGCCAGGTAGCCCAGGCCCAGGTCCATGAGCCGACGGGCCGTGGCGGTAAAGGACTCGCAGATGGCCGCGGCCATGGGGCGCAGTTCTTCCGGCAGAGAGGCCGGCACCCCGTTTACCCAGTCCACCAGCCGGTCCAGGGTCATCCGGCAGGCCATGTCCAGGGAAATGCCCCGCAGCAGCGGAGCCCGGGCCGCGTCGGAGAGGCGGGTGCCGCCGCAGTCCGGGCAGGACCGCTCGGTGAGAAACTTCTCCACCCGCTTCATGCCCTTCTCGTCCTTTACCTTGGACAGGGCGTTCTCTACAGTGTAGACGGCGTTGAAGTAGGTAAAATCCATCTCCCCCGCCGCGCCGCTGGTCTTGTTCTGATAGATCATGTGGTGCTTCACCGGAGGGCCCCGGAAGACGATCTCCCGCTCCCGCTCCGTCAGGTTCCGGAAGGGCACGTCGGTGCGGACCCCCAGCTCCCGGGCGATGTCCTTCATCAGGGACCACATCAGGGTCTGCCAGGGCTGCACCGCCCCCTGGTCGATGGTCAGGGACTCGTCGGGGACCAGGGTGGCTTCGTCCACGGTGCGGACCACGCCGGTGCCGCCGCAGGTCCGGCAGGCCCCCTGACTGTTGAAGGCCAGCTCCTCGGCGCCTGGGCCGTAAAACCCCGCCCCGCACACCGGGCATACCAGCTCCTTCTCCGCCGCCACGTCCAGGGTGGGCTCCAGGTAGTGGCCGTTGGGGCAGCGGTGGCGGCCCAGACGGGAGTACATCAGCCGGAGACTGTTGAGCAGCTCCGTGCCGGTGCCGAAGGTGCTGCGGATGCCGGGGACCCCGGGCCGCTGATGGAGGGCCAGGGCCGCGGGGACGTGCCGGATCTCGTCCACCTGGGCCTTGGCGGACTGGGTCATCCGCCGGCGGGTGTAGGTGGACAGAGCCTCCAGGTACCGCCGGGAGCCCTCGGCGTAGAGGACCCCCAGGGCCAGGGAGGACTTCCCTGAGCCGGACACCCCGGCAATGCCGACGATCTGACCCAGCGGGACGTCCACGTCCACGGATTTCAGGTTGTGGACCCGGGCGCCCCGGACCTGGATGGCGGCGGGGGGCGCTTTGTGGGCGGCGCGGGGATCGGTCAGGCGAGACATGGCGGTTCCTCCTTGTGTCGGGCGTTGTTGCATCAAGAAGTATAGACGGGAAACGGGGCTGTTGTCAATGCTTGAGCGGGAGCATCTGATCCTCTTTGGACGGGCAGCGCGGCGGAGAGGACAGGCGGTCTGCTGATCCCTTCCGGTCCCCTCCCGCGGCCACCGTTCTCTTTTCTTCTTGACGGGGCGGAAAAGTCCGGTAAAATGGAGACAGGCCCCCCTGCGCCAAGGGCAGGGGGTGGTCCCGATCACATCCTACGCGCCCCAGTGAAAGGAGGCCGCCATGACCTGTCACATCACCATCACCTGGGACCCGGAGGCCGGTCTCTGGGCCGCCGTCAGTCGGGATCTTCCCGATCTGGCGCTGGAGGACCCCTCCCTGGACGCCCTCCGGAAGAGGGCCGAAGAAATCGCCCTGTCCCGTCCGCCCCAGGACGGTCAGGAGCGCCCAAACGATGTGCGCTTCCACTACGACGGGCCCAACTGCAGGTAAGTCCGGCGGGTCCGGCGCGCTTCTTCCGTTCAGGATTCCCGCCCAAAGAACCGGAAAAGGTTTGTGGACCCCGCCCGGATGTGCTATACTAGGCCTTGTTTGAAAAACAGGTCCTAATGAAACTCCAGCGGATTTGACATCAGATCCGCCCCCGCCCCCAGGAGGTGCCCCAATATGAACCCATTCGACCTGATCAAAACCCGGAGAAGCGTCCGCACCATGGACGGCAGGCCCCTCTCCCCGGAGCACCGGGAGCAGCTGGCCGCCTTTCTGGAAACCGTCTCCAACCCCTACGACATTCCCGTGGAGTTCGTCCTTCTGGACGCCCAAGCCCACGGACTGGCCACGCCGGTCATCAAGGGGGAGGCCTGTTACATCGCCGCGAAGGTGCCCCAGGTCCCCCACGGGGAGGAGGCCTTCGGGTACGCCTTCGAGAAGATGGTCCTCTTCGCCTGGTCCCTGGGGATCGGCACCACCTGGATCGCCGGCAGCATGAACCGGGCCCTCTTTGAGCGGGCGGCGGAGGTGAAGGACGACCAGTGGATGTGCTGTGTCAGCCCCCTGGGATACCCCGCCGGGAAACTGTCCCTCCGGGAGGCCCTCATGCGGAAGGGGGTCAAGGCCGACCAGCGAAAGCCCTGGTCCCAGCTGTTTTTTGACCGGGATTTCTCCACGCCCCTGATCACCGAGGACCAGGCCCTCACCGACGCCCTGGAGGCGGTCCGGCTGGCTCCCTCCGCCGTGAACAAGCAGCCCTGGCGGGTGGTGCGGCAGGACAGGGACTTTCATTTCTACGTGGCCCACAGCAAGGGGTACGGCAAGACCCCCCACGGCGACACGCAGAAGGTGGACCTGGGGATCGCCCTCTGCCACTTTATGACCATGACCGGCGGCGCCCTCCGGGTGGAGGACCCCGGGGTGGAAGGGCCGGAGAACACGGAGTATCTCGCCACCGTCGCTCTCCCCGGCTGATCCCACCGCCACACCCCAAGAGAGACCATTCAGAGAGAGGAAGAAACCATCCATGCGGACACAGAAGATCCTTTTATTTGTCACCACCGGCCTTTTGTCCCTCGCCCTGGCCGCCTGCGGCACAGGCAGCCAGGAAGCGGACCAGGCCCACACCTTTCAGTATTCCGGAAACGAGGTGGAGGTCACCGTGGACGGCAGTGGAGACTGGGCGGTCCAGTTCGACGATACCGCCGCGAAGCTCTACGCGGTGAACGACCAGGGAGAGGAGACCCTGGCCGCCTTTGGCCAGTGCGAGAGCAGACAGGAGTACCAGGAGCGCCTTGCCCTGGCCGCCTCCTGCCCGGACTTCACCCAGACGGAATACCAGGCCACCTACACCGACAGCTTCGGCGTGCAGACCTGCCTTTGGGACCTGGGAGGCGACGTCTGCTACCGGATCGAAGCCCAGCCCGACGCCGACGCCCAGGCCATCTTCCCCCGGTTCGGGGCCGTTCTGGTCCAGATCGCCCAGCCGGAAGAGGAGGACGACCTGTACCTGACCCTGGTGAACCGGACCCACAAGCTGCCGGAGGGCTGGGAGGAGAAGATCCAGCTGGTGGACACCGCCAACTACTCCGGCGAGCCCATCCGGGTGGAGCAGCAGGCCTATGACGCCTACCAGGCCCTCCGCGCCGCCCTGCTGGAGGAAGGGGTGGACATCGAGCTGGAGAGCAGCTATCGCTCGGTCTCCCGGCAGGAGGAGCTTTGGGCAGAGTATGAGAAAAACTACGGTCTGGACTACTGCCGCCAGTATGTGGCCGTCCCCGGCTTTTCCGAGCACCACACCGGCTTTGCCATCGACACCAATCTCATCCAGCCGGACAGCCAGGCGGACGAGGAGACCAAGGCCCAGGAGCGAACCGCCCTCTGGGCCAAGGTCCACGCGAAGCTGCCGGAATACGGCTTCATCCTCCGGTACCTGGAGGGCAAGGAGGACATCACCGGCTACTCCTACGAGCCCTGGCACCTGCGGTATGTGGGCTCCCCCGGGATCGCCGGGGAGATCATGTCCCGGGGGATCACCCTGGAGGAGTATCTGGACAAGGTGGAGCCGTCGGACGCCATCGTGGACTACGGTTCCTCCACCCGGTACACGGAAGCCGAGCGGCAGGAGGCCCAGTCCGTTCTCCGGGCGGAGTTTGACACCTGGCCGGGCTTTCAGCTGCACAGCGTCCGGTACGCCGGGGACGAGGCCGCCGGCCCGGACCGGCTCCCCTGGCTGGACTCCTTCAGCGGCGGGAAGGATTACGTCCAGTGCATGGCCTTCACCACGGAGCTCCACACCCCCGGGGAGAACAGCGGGGGCTTCGATCCCGACACGGAATACACCGACTACCCCTGGTGGCTGGCCCGCACCTTCGGCGGCGGCTGGGAGGTGGTCTCCACCGGATCCTGGGGATGAGCCCGGGACCGGAGGACGCGGGGCGGACCCCCAACAATGACAGCATCAGGAGAGAGAGCACATGGAAGTCATATCGCTGATGGGGATCTTCGTGGGGCTGGCCCTGCTGATGGTTCTGGCCTATAAGGGCCACTCCATCGTCTGGATCGCCCCCTTCTGCGCCTTTATCGTGGCCCTGTTCGCCCTGGGGGCCGGGCTGGGGGAGGACCGCTCCCTGCTGACGGCCTACACCGTGGACTACATGACCGGGGCGGGCAACTATTTCATCACCTGGTTCCCCGCCTTTTTCCTGGGGGCCATTTACGGAAAGATCATGGACGTCACCGGCTCGGCCCGCTCCCTGGCGGACGCTATCGTGAAGGTCATCGGCACCCGATTCGCCGTGGCCGCCGTGGTGATCCCCGCCCTGGCCCTGACCTACGGCGGCATCTCGGTCTTTGTGGTGGTCTTTGTGGTCTACCCCATGGGCTACGCCATCTACCGGGCCGCCGACATCCCCCGGACCCTGCTGCCCGGGGCCATCGCCTTCGGGGCCTTCGGCCTGACCATGACCACCATCCCCGGCACCCCCCAGATCCAGAATCTGATCCCCATGGAGTACTTCGGCACCACGGAGACCGCCGCCCCCCTGATGAGCCTGGCGGCGGTGGTGCTCATCGGCCTGCCCGGGTATCTCTACCTGGAGAGCCGGGCCAGAAAGGCCCGCCGGGAGGGCCGGGGCTTTACCGAGGACCCCCTGTTTGAGGATGTGGACCGGGAAGGCGCTCCCCTGCCCCCCTGGCACTGGGTCACCGGGGTCATCCCTCCGGTGGTGGTCTTTGTGATCCTGAACCTTCTTCAGTGGGGCATCGTGGTGGCCCTGCTCCTGGCCATCCTCACCTGCTGCCTGCTGAACCTCCGGCAGTGGAAGAACATCCTCCCGGCGGTCAGCAGCGGGGCCAACGGCTCCCTGACGGCCATTATGAACACCTCCTGCGCCGTGGGCTTCGGCTCGGTGGTGAAGATCGTCCCCGGCTTCGCCCTGCTGACCCAGCTGATGGTGGGGAGCGGCGCCTCCCCCCTGGGCCTGCTGGTCTCCGAGGCGGCGGCGGTGAACGTGCTGGCCGGGGCCACCGGCTCGGCCTCCGGGGGGCTGTCCATCGCCCTGGACGCCCTGGGCGGCCAGTACCTCACCATGGCCAACGCCATCGGTCTGGACCCCGCCTACCTCCACCGCATCGCCTCCATCGCCGCCGGGGGGCTGGACACCCTGCCCCACAACGGGGGCATCCTGACGGTGCTGGCCTTTTCCCACTGCACCCACAAGGAGTCCTATCGGGACATCTTCTTCTCCCTGACCCTGATCCCCGCCGCCGGGTCCATGCTCATCGCCCTGATCTGGGGGCTGCTGCTGTGACCCTTCCCCCGGCGGGAGGACAAAACAGGCATACAAAAACCCCCTCCGGTGAGGCGGCGTCCGGCCGTCTCTCCCCGGAGGGGGCTCGTTTTTTCGGGCAGCCGCAGACGCGGCGCGGGGGTTTTTAAAGTAAGGCGTTCGGTCTGGTCCCGCCGTCAGTTCTCAAACTCCAGCAGGAAGCCGTACAGCTGCTTCCCCGGCTGATAGACCTGGTCGGCCACGTCGGACCAGGGCCAGTTCTCCTCTCCCTCCATTCGGAAGGAGATGGTGGTCTCCCGGTGGCCGTTCCAGGTGTAGGAGGGCTCCCCCAGGTCCCAGCAGCCGCTGGCCCAGCTGGATTTTGTCTCCAGGGGCTGGCCGTAGGGCTCGTTGTTCTCGTCCACCATATAGAAGTGGCCCCGGTCCTCGTCCCAGCGGGCGCCGAAGCGGAAGTGGCGGCCGAAGAGGGTGTCAAAGTCCTCCGAGGCAAAGGCATAGACACAGTCGAAGAAGTCCTCCTGGCTGTCAAACCGGGCCAGCATGCCGCCGCAGTCCTTTGCCTTTTGGAAGGCTTCGGTCCAGGACAGATCGGTGACCACCCAGTTGTACCGCAGGTCGGTCATGCCGAACTTCCGATACATCCGCAGGGCGATGAGCAGAGCCTGCTCCCGGGTGGCGGTCTTTTTCGGGGAGAAGCTCCCCCCGCCGGTGCCCACGATGACGTTGTTGGCGTTCATGAAGTACACCCCGTCGGCGGCCCAGGAGGCGATGGAGCCGTGGTCCCGGAAATCCTCCTTCTTCCAGTAGGGCAGCTTGTCCGGGTCCTTCCAGGCCTGGTAGACCCGGGCCAGCATGGTGGCGGCCTGCTCCCGGGTCAGGGTGGAGGCCGGGGAATACTTGCCGCCGCCGGTGCCGTTCACCACGCCGATGGCGTAGGCCTTCCGCACCTCCAGGTCGGTGGTGTCGGAGAAGGTCCCCGACGGAGCGGGGGAAATGGACCGGTCGGTGAGGGTCTCGTAGAGGGTCACCGCCACGGCGGCGAACTCCTGGCGGCTGATGGGCCGGGTCATGTCATAGCCCCGAAGCACCTGGGGGATGAGGCCGTAGTAGGCCGCCTGGCCCATCTCCTCCTCCGCCCAGTTGGAAACCTTGGACCAGTTTCCGGAGGACCGGATCTCCGGCATGTCCACAAAGCCCTTGGCGCTGTTGGCGTAGAGGGTCCAGTAGGTCTTGCCGCTCAGGGTCTTCTGTCCCACGGTGGCGTAGTACCGGGTGACGGTCTTGCCGTTGTCCCAGTAGTCGTTCCAGGTGTCGTAGGTCACGTAATAGTAGTTTCCATCGGTCTTGGCAGAGACCAGCTTCAGGGTCCAGCCCATCCAGCCGATGCCGCCCAGGTAGTGGTAGTAGGAGTCGCCGTAGGTATACATACGGATGTTTCCGCCCTCCAGCCGGTTCTCGCTGGCGATCCGGAGCAGGTCCCAGTCCCCCTCGGAGCAGTTGAAGATGTTCTGGCCGATCCAGTCCACCTCGTTTTTGTCAAACTGCTTGTAGCCCAGGTTGAGCCAATCGAAATTCCCCAGAGGGTCCCGGGCGTCCCAGTAGTTCTTCACTCCTTTGCCGGGGTAGGCGGCCAGGTCGGCGCAGGGGGTCAGGCTCACCAGGTTGGAAAACAGATCGTGCTCGCCGGGGATATTCCTCCGGCAGTTGTACTCCTTGCCCCAGCTGCCGTCATCGTAATAGTCCAGACCGTACAGCAGATGCTCCAGCCCCGCCCGGTCCGGAATCGAGGACAGGGAGACGGTGGACGCCCCGCCGGCGTCGGCCAGGGCGGCGGGACAGAGCCCCAGGCACAGGGCCAGGAGCAGGGTGAAGATCAGAATGCGTCGTTTCATGTCAGATCCCTCCACGGCTTTGAAGCCAGCAGAATCCTGTGGCTATTTTCATGATTTCCGTATTATTATAGTTGATTTTGCGGGAAGATTCAATAGCTTCCGCCCCAGCTGTCCGCGGGACGGGGCGAAAAATTGACAGGCTTCTCCCCCACCGGTATAATGGGGAGCGACACAACGCGGCGGGAAAGGACGGGGATCACCATGGCGGAAGCGGCTTCCATCGGGGAGAAGCTGGCGGCAATCTGCAAGCAGTTCCGGCTGCCGGGCGAGCTGGTTCATTGGGAGCGGCTCACCGGCGGAAAAATCAACGCCACCTACCGGGTCGATCTCCGCCAGGGAGGGGAGCTCCGGCGGTACCTGGTCCAGGGGGTGAACAAGTACGTGTTCCCCGACCCGGCGGCCATGATGGAGAACGTCTGTCGGGTCACCCGGCATCTCCGGTCCAAGGCCCCCAAAGACGGACGGCCCGGGAGCCTGCGGTATTACCCCACCGCCCAGGGGGACGGCTGTCTTTTCTCGAGCCGGGACGGAGAAGCGGAATTCTGGCGGGTCTGCGATTTCCTGGCGAACACCGTAACCATGGGCCCGGCGGAGCAGACCCCCCGGACGCTGACCATGCTGGGCCGGGCCTTCGGGGCCTTCACCCGGCAGCTGCTGGACCTGGACCCCGCCGGGATGGCCGAGACCATCCCCCGGTTCCACGACACCCCCTACCGACTGGAGGTTCTGGCCCGGGCGGCGGCGGAAGACCCGCTGGGGCGGGCCAAGGAGGCCGGGCCGGAGCTCCGTCTGATCCTGGACCGCCGGGACCGGGCCGGGACCCTCCGGCGACAGCTGGCCCAGGGCCGTCTGCCCCTCCGGGTGACCCACAACGACACCAAGCCAGCCAACGTCCTGCTGGACCGGGACACCCTGGAGCCTGCGGCGGTCATCGACCTGGACACCTGCATGCCCGGGCTGACGGCCTATGATTTCGGGGACTCCATCCGCTCCGGGGCCTGCCGCCGGGAGACGGGAGGGCGGCGCCTGGACCTGGACCTGGTCCGGGCCTACGCGGAAGGGTATCTGGGGGAGACGGCGGGGCTGCTCACCCCGGCGGAGGAGGACGCCCTGGCCGACGGGGCGGCGGTGGTCACCCTGGAGCTGGCCGCCCGGTATCTCACCGACCACCTGACGGGAGACCGGTACTTCTCCGCCCACTACCCCGGACACAACCTGGACCGGGCCCGGGAGCAGCTGGGGCTGTTCCGGGAGATGGAAGACCACGGGGAGGAGCTGCGGGCCGTCATCCGGGAGAGCGGTCCGGCCAGCGGCTCCCGAGCACCGACGCAAAAAAGCGCAGACAGCCTTTGAGCCGTCTGCGCTATGTTTTTTCGCTCTGAAAGAGGGGGTTATCCCATCTTCTTTTCGATGACCATCTCCACCTCCCGGCCGTGGATGCTCACCTTTACCTCGTCGGCCACGTTGGTGACCACGGACTTCTCCAGCTCGTCCCAGGCCTCCGCCGCGCCCTCCTGCTGCTCCTCCATCCGGGCCCGGACCGTCTCCCGGTAGGCCTGCATGGACCAGTTCAGGTCCGTGGCGATGCCGTTGGGGCTCATGTCCGGAAGGATCACGATGTCGCTCATGGGGTCAAAGAAGGTCCGGAGCTTCCCCATGATGCCCCGGGCGGCCTCGTTTTTCCCGCTGGTGGAGGCGGACAGCAGCTTTTCCCGCTGGCTCAGGTCCACCCGGGTCTCCATGGTCAGATGGAGCTGATAGAGCCCCGCCTTGTCCTCGATCCAGAAGCTGCCCTCGGCGGAGCCGGTGATGGAGCGCATCATGCCCAGCATCTCCTCCGTCAGCAGGCGCAGGTGGAGGGCGTCCTTGCGGGAAAGCTCCTTATACACTGCCATTTTCTCCGCCTGCAGCAGAGCCTGGTCCATCTGGCTGCCGTCGCTGGCGATCACGATCACATCTGTTTTCATGGTTCCGCCCCCTCCACGGTGAGGATATTCAGAAAGCCCGTCACCTCAAAGATCTCCATGACGATCTCATTGGCGTGGATCACCTTCATCTCGCCCTGCTCGGCCATGGTCCGCTGGGTGACCAGCAGGACCCGCAGGCCCGCCGACGAAAGGTATACCAGGTCCTTCATGTCCAGGATCAGCTCCGTCACGCCCTCCAGGGAGGTCCGAAGCTCCCGGTCCAGCTGCGGGGAGGTCACCGTGTCCAGACGGCCCGACAGGACAAATACCGCTCTCCCGTCAGCAATGGTTTTGTGGATGCTCAGCATGGTTTTTCCTCCTGTTTTTCTCTCTCTGCCCGCCCCCGGCGGGATGGCGCCCTTGGGGGACCCGCCTTCCGACTTCCCCAGCGAAATCATGATAATATTATACCGCCTGCCGGGCAAATGCGCAAGGCTGAAATACAACGCAGCGGAGGGGAGCGGCCCCGTTGTTTCGGGGGCAACCCGGGCCGGGAGACGCCAGCCCCTATCCCCGCTCTCCGGGCTCAGCCCCCGTCTCCCAGGCCAGAACGGCGTATTCCAGCTCATCCTGCCAGAAGGCGACCCCGCCTTTGGTGTATCGGCATCTCTGCCGGAACCAGCCCTCCCGCCGCAGGCCGCAGGCCTCCAGCGCCCGCTGGGACGCCAGATTCTCCGGATGGCAGAGGGCGTTGACCCTGTGAAGGCCCAGAGCCTCAAAGCAATAGCGGATCAGCGCCCGGCCGGACTCCCGGGCGTAGCCCTGTCCCCAATGCTCCCGGCGGAGGAACCAGCCGATCATCCCGGTGTCCGTCTCCGGGTCGATGAGGATGTGGCACCGGCCGATCTTCTCCTCCTCCCCCTCCCGGGGCGCCCGGGGCTTTCGCACCATGGCAAACTCCAGGCTGCGGAGAGGGGCCCGGGTCCAGTCCGCCACGATCCGCGCCAGGTGGGCCTTCGCCTGGGCATGGCTCATAACATCAAAGGGGGAGTACCGCAGCAGCTCCCCGTCGGAGTACAGGGTCTCGATCAGGTCCAGATCCGCCGGGGTGAAGGGCCGCAGGCGCAGTCTCTCGGTCTCGATCATGGGTTCTCCTCTCCCTCCGTCCCGGCGGCAGGCTGTTCCCCGGCGTGTGCCAGGACCCAGTCCCTCACGTCCTCCGGGGTGTCCGCCAGGATCGCGGCCCCGGCCTCCAGCAGCGTCTCTCTGCTCCGGAAGCCCCAGGTGACGCTGACACAGGGCATCCCGGCGTTCTCCGCGGTCCGGATGTCCACCTGGGAATCCCCCACGTACACCGCCTCCTCCGACTGGATAGACAGGGCCCGGAGGGCGGCGTCCACCATGGCCCGGTCGGGCTTGAGCTCTCTGCCCTCGGTTGCCCCCAGGACAAAATCGAAGCAGGGCCCGAAGAAGTCCCGAATCAGCGCCTGGGTGGCTGGGTCCGCCTTGTTGGAGACCACCGCCAGCCGGAGGCCCCGGTCCCTCAGGGCCGCCAGAAGGGCCGGGATCCCCGGGTAGGGTCTGGTCTTGACCCGGCAGTGGGTCAGGTAGTAGTCCAGAAAGGCCCGGTACAGCTCCCCGATCCGCGCCCGGGGCGTGTCGGCGGACACCGCCCGCTCCAGGAGCTTGGGGATGCCGTTGCCCACAAGGCGCCGGACCTCCTCCACGGAATGGGTGGGCAGAGAGGCCTCCGCCAGCACGTGGTTCAGGCTGTCGGCCAGGTCCTCGATGGTGTCGAGAAGGGTGCCGTCCAGATCGAACAGAACGGCGCGAATGGGTTTTGGTTTCACAGCGCGGTCCTCCTCCTGTCTTTCCTCCGGTGTTCCCCTGATTTGTGGGGGAAATTATACTATCGCGGCCCGGCAAAGTCAATACGCCCGGGTCCCCTTGGGGAAAAGGCCACGAAACAGCAACACCCTCCCGGCGCGGCGGCCGGGAGGGCGTTTGATTCTTGATTCGATCCGGAAGATGGGACGCGGTCAACTCTGATCCAAAGGAACCGATGGCCTCGTCCACGGAAAGAGAGGGTTTCCGTGGACGAGGATCGGTTTTATCACAACATACCGGAGGATACTGGAGGATCCGGCACGCCGCGATCAGAGACGCTCGGCGGGCCTCCCGTCAAATCGCCCGGAACCGAAGCAGTCGGAAACCGGGGGATCAACGGCACGGGGAGGGCCGCGCAGCCCAGACAGGCGCAGCTGCGTTTCATCTCTGCGCTGTCATTTTAGCAGAGCGGTACCAACGGCTCTATAACGTTTTGCCCCGCCGCGAGCCCTTTTTTCGGAGCGCTCTTTGCCGTCCCCTCCCCAGGGGACGATCCCCTTTTATCCCCCTCGTCTCGTTCCCCCATTCCCTTGCGGTCCCCCTCCGGATCCCCGCCCTGATCGGGCGGAACTGTAGGTTTGTCAATGATATGTTACAGAATTGGGAAAAGAAGAAAGGACGTCCTTCGGAGAGGCCCAGTTGAGGGGACGCATGGGGAAGTTGTTGTATTTTCTGTTCCAGACAGCAAGCTGCTTCTG
>Ga0208297_1001669_pt1 | contig 17960 bp, 10 predicted proteins | sample LMS_cellobiose_e_FD_187367 | JGI IMG/M metagenome (GOLD analysis project Ga0208297, IMG submission 187367) | Rumen-fistulated moose microbial communities from Alaska, USA - LMS_cellobiose_enrichment (SPAdes) (version 2) | ecosystem: Host-associated > Mammals > Digestive system > Stomach > Rumen... | reverse complement strand
CAGCCCGGTCCATAAACTCGGTCTTCCACCTACTGAGCATCACCGGACTAATACCATGACGGCCGGCGATCTCATTGATAGTGCTTTCTTCGCGAAGCACTTCCAGAACCACTTGGGCTTTAAATTTGGCTGAGTACTGATTTCTCTTTTTCATGCTCCCATTATAACTTAGTTTTTATTTTTTGTGTCTCGCCCTATGGGGTCATAATAGATAAGCTATTTGGTTGCGACAATTGGAGAGAAGCAATCCAACTATCAGGTTTTGAACGCGAAAAAAAGCTAGTAGAAGTATTTAGGAATCAGCTTAAGAAATTTTCGAAATATGTTTTTCCATATCGCATTAGTGTTTATGATAAGGATAGGACATATTATTACTTATTCCATGCTACTAATCACCCTGATGGATGTAATATTATGAAGTCGTGCTTTGCATCTTTCAATAATGGGAAAGTTGAATATCTAGGCAACAGAAGTAGCGTTCTAACTTTGTTTGATTTGGAAGAAGTAAAAAACATGGAGATACAAAACTATCTTTTGGACCGTTTTCACGGAGCAAGCATGACTTTTTCGCAGATAGTCGAAACCATTATTGATGATACATTCTATCTTGAAAAAGATATTAGATCCGCTTTAAGAGCGCTACAACGTGAAAGGAAAATTGAGGTGCAACCTGTTACAAGTAAACGTAATGGAATTGCTGGCGATGATATTGTTAAATTTGGAGAAATGCTTGCATGAAGACAATTCAACGAAAAACTATGCTTTACAAGACTAAGGTCGAGTATGGCGATTACACAATGAATCATGTGCAGGGATGTGCTCATGGCTGTAAATATCCATGTTATTCTTTTTTGCAAAATAAGCGTTTCGGTCATATATCGACATATGAAGAGTGGATAGATCCATATCTGGTCAGTAATACGCTTGAAATACTCGACAGAGAAATCCCTCGTTTGAAGTCAAAGATAAAATCCGTGCAGTTATGCTTTACTACAGATCCCTTCATGTATGGATATGATGAAATAAAGCATATGAGTTTAGCTGCTATAAAGAAGCTGAATAATGCCGGATTAAAATGTACGGTTCTCACAAAAGGGATTTTGCCAATTGAGCTTGTGAAATTCTCAAAGGATAATGAATATGGTATAACCCTTGTCTCACTTGATGAAAGCTACAGGGAACGCACTGAGCCCGGGGCGGCTCCTTATATTCAGCGTTTGGCTTCTCTTAGAGCATTGCATGATGCCGGACTAAAAACTTGGGTAAGTATTGAGCCATATCCAACGCCCAATATTCTCATTCAAGACATAAATGAAATTCTCGAGGCAGTTAGCTTTACAGATAAAATTATCTTTGGAAAAACGAACTATTGCAAGGAAGTGACTGCATGTAAGCAACACAAGCAGTTTTATAATGAGCAAGCCGCGATTGTTATAAAGTTCTGCGAAGATAGGCATATTAAGTTTCACATCAAGCAAGGTACTTTATCTGACGGCAAGGTTAATGTACCTTGATTAATCCGCCCCCAACGCCTTAAAAACAGCGTCCTCAGGGGACTGGTAGAATATTATATTAAACTTTCCCATTAATTCTGGCGGTACCGTTCCCATATCCGCTGCTGACATTATTGGAATTAAGATTTTCTTGGCCCCACTATTAAGACATACCTGCATAACATTAGCCAGTTCTTCAATTTTAGTGAATGTCCCGCCGATACTAAGACTTCCCAATATCGCTAAGCTAGGTATTGTCGGCCGATTAAGTGCTGAAGAGCACAATGCTACAAAAGCGGCTAATGATAAGCTACTGGTCATTCCAACACCATTAAGATCTTGCACATGAATCATGAAGTCTTTGGTTAGAGTAGAAATCGTTCCACTGATTGATTTGCTATTTGCCTTTAAGTATCGATAAGCTGTTTCTAGCGCCTCTTTTGCCTCACGCATATTTCCAATACCAGTATAAATGGATTTTCCAGTCCCGGCGGCCATTTCAGTTTCAATTTTGAATGTGCCAAGCATGCCTGAGCGACCTCTTCCTATGGTATAGACATGGCCTGCTTTGCATACACCTTCGGGAATCAGCCTTCCTCCGCCCTGCTCTGGCACAGGTACATATTCTTCTGTGAAACTATCATTATCAATATATGAAAAATTGACTTCGTAAAACTCCATCCCACCAATGCGCTTTAGCTGCTCCTTGACTCTCCGTCTACTTTCCAAAGCAAACCGTAAGATCTCCTCCACATCATCCTTTTGGAACTTACCATGAGGATAAATCAACTTTATTAATGCTGATACCATTTTCCGGACGGCTATTACATCACGTTGATTAAGATTATTACCCAGTATAAAGTACTTATCAAATGCATCTGCATAGGAAGTTTTCCTTAGTTCTCTCATGAATTCAGAGAGATAGTCAGTAATAAAACCATAATCGTCTGTGAAGAAACTAGGTCTATATTTGGGAATTTCCCATCCTGGAATATAGCAATGCATTCTGTCGAAAAATGCACTGTCACTATTCATTTCTGCGGGAAATGGCTCAAATAAATGTGAAGTTTTAAGTAGGACATCAACACTCTGGTTAATATTCCCAACAAAAACCATAGAAGCAAGTGCGGCTTTTTCTTCTTTCCCTCTGGAAAAAGAGCCTGAAGCCATGTAGTCTTTCATAATCTGTATGCCATCTTTATCTTTAAACTTAATTCCAGCGACTTCGTCAAAAGCCACACAGTCCCACATACCAACCAAACCAACTGTTCTGTTAGCCATGTTATAAAACAAATTGGCTACAGTTGTTTGCCCGCCTGAAACCAATATGCTGTTCGGTGAAATTTCTTTATATACATGGGATTTGCCGGTTCCGCGCGGACCGAGTTCGCAGAGATTAAGATTGTTTTCTACAAGTGGCATAATTCTGGCAAGATGTAGCCATTTCACTCGCGTGGAAAAATGAGATGGCTCCATCCCAATAGAACGAAGTAAAACGTCAATCCACTCTTCCTTTGTGAAGCGCTCCCTCCCGTTCTTCACTTCCTCAAAATCAAGGGATGGCATTTGAATTGGTGTAAGCTTTCGGATTATAAAGGGACACCGTTTCTTATCATTCTCATCATAAAAATACTCCATATTTATAATGCACCAAATGCCACCGCACAGCAATCTCTCAAATTTCGAAACATACTGTTCAGAAATCGGTACATCTTTTATTCCCAGATTTGAAAACTCCGCGGTATACTGGTCATTTCGAATATCCAATTTGACCGAGATTTTATCTATAACAGTATGACTGCCTCTTTCGCGCAGCTTTGAAATTACCTTTTGAGCCTCATCAGGCCTGACAAAGTTATCAGCAAGGATTTTCTTAACATTAGCAACACCTTCTTCGATTACTTGCTCATCCGTTGATGCGCAGTACATGCCGAGAAGATATTCCAACACATATACAGGCACATTTGCTCCTTCTTTAATTTTCTTTGTTAAATCCTTACGCACGACTTTGCCAGGAAAAAATCTTATAAGCTTTTCTGACAGTTCGCTCATGCTTTCACAACCCTCTATAAACTAAATCCAAAATCGTCTGTAAAAGCTATATCAATTACGAATTCATGCCTTGCAACTTCTATATCAGTATCCATATCCTTCATTACAAGGTAGTACTTTTCATCCTTTGAATATTTGCGATTACGAAATGTGAATTTTTCATGAAACTGTCGTTTTTCAGGCGCCGCATTTTTCTTATCCGCAATGATGATTTGCTCATTAGAAATTTTCTCACCGGATTCTGTTTCAAAAAAAGCAAATATTTTACTAGGCTGCAATGTATCAGTAACATTCTCTTTCTGCATAAAATCGAGATAAGTAATCAAGTTTGTGATCTTCCTTGTTATTGATGTCAGTTCAACTCCTACTTTACCAACATCAACTTTGTATCTCTCTGTTTTTACTTTAAGAAGCGGTACGATTATTTCCTGGAGTAACGCTCCGCCATGCACATAATTCTGTCCCCCGCCAGCAACTTTAAAGATGTCCGCTCCTCGCGGAACTGTAACATAAAACTCTTTGCTTTCGTTGCCAAGATAACCGAGTGAATAACTAAGCGACCCTTCAATAAGCAACGGCTTCTTGGATAACAGATAACGTTTACTCACAACCCCTGATTGCTTTGGAAAAGTCACTTTATCGCTTTCATCAAGCTTGTCCCTTTTGTATATAAACCCATGATCAGCTGTTATTATATAGTTCGTGATAGATTTATCCACTGTGAGTTTCTGAACCAAATTAGCAATTTCATCAATTGATTCTTCTGCAGCCATAAAAACCTCATTTTCAGTAGAAGAATTATCTCCCCTGGCATCAACTTGATTGTGATAAATATATATCAGTTCTCTGCCACTCATCAGTTTACGTATTTCTTCCCTGCTCATTGACATAACTTCGGAATAGCTTGTTACTACTGAAAGTGGATTATGCGTTCTCAGCTTTTTGCTTCTTTGCTCCGATGAAACGCAACTTTCTCCATCAACCAGAACCTCATACTTATCTGTAAATGATATTGATTGATGTGGCAACAAAGCTGCCATTCCCAATCTGGTGTTTGAAGGCAATACTGAAATCATGTATTGTAATTCGGAGTTCGCATTGGCCTTTTCCTGGAAGCGCTCATGTAACTCCAATCCGCACTCATATCTAAATCCATCGGAGATAATTACTGCCGTACATTCCTTTTTTATTGCGGGAGCAACGGTGTAATTGTAGAAATCGTATAGCTTTCTTGACGGCAACTGATTCCAGGAGGTTACCGCTTCTAACTTTTCGGACCAAACCACGGATAATTTCCTCAGGTACAAATTCGTGTAGGTTTTTTCAACCAGATTTCTAAGTTCAAGCATGTTTTCTTTTGTTTCCAAGCGATCGAATGAAACATAAAAACGCCTATAATGCTGATCTATTTTCGCCCATTTGGCAGTATAAAGCTCTATAACTTCCGCCGCGTTCTTTGCATCATTTATATCGATCTCTTGGATCTCAGCAATCAATTGATCGGCTTCACTAAGCGCAATATAGTAATAAAGGAATCTGGTTGCAAAATGTTTCCTGGTACTACGGGTTTTAATCACATTTCTATATTCTTCTGTTAGGGGAGTATTATTTGAAATAATCATAGAGGCAAAATGGTTAATGATATTGATATCGAAAAAATCAAATGTATCACATTCGAGATAATTCTCTACTGGAACACTGTCTAGCAAATCCTTAGCCCGTATTTTAGTGGCAATTTTGGCTGCAATCTGGTCAAATTGATCCTTAAGCAAAATATTGTTCATAAGATTAGAAATAAATACCGCTATATCATTTTGCTTATGAGAAATAAATTTTTGCCAGGGCTTAGGCAAGTCGCCCTTATAGTGATAGGCCGTATAGGTGATTAGCAACATAACAACAAATTTTTCTAGTGTGGGCGTATCATCACTATAACCGTAATATTTTGCACATAGATGCCAAAAAACCTCATTTAGTCCTATTTTCTCAAAAGCAATTACATGCTTGTTTAGTGCGTAATCACCACTTAAAATTAACGCCTTAAGAACTTCTTCGAAATTGGGAGTTTTGACTCCCGCTACTACAGCAAGTAGACCAATTTCTATTATCTCAGGATCGTATTTTTCAATATTTAGGGCAGCAAATTTTTCAATTCGATCGTTAGAACGCCAAAACTTTGGGTATTGCGATAGCTGATCTTTATAGACTTCGGGAATCTGCAAGTCAGCACATAACAAGGAAACTCTATCTGCATAAAACAACTTTGAATAGTAAATTGTATCAGCAAGATGGTTTTCCCTATCCATAGGCTTGGGGAATGGTGCATAAATCAGATAATTGCTTATTGGATCCTCATATTCTAATAAATACTTTGTATGAAAGATATTGTCACCCGTCAGTTTATGTATTTTGGCGTTCTCGAGCTTCAGCGAGTCAATTTCCTCAGAAAATTCAGCTTTATCGTCATACCAAAAAACCAGCTTACGCTCACTGCCGTTAAACTCGTCATTTAACTTTTTTTGGATTACCTGCAAATTCATGATTGTCACCGCTTTCGAGAAGCTCGTTAAGTGTGCATTGCTCTATAGGAGCTGAAGAGCTGGTTTTGCATAAGATAATTACTCGTTCTTTTACTGACGAAGGCCATTCTGCCTGATAATTTCCTGTCAGATTTGACATTGGAACTCTTCTCTTGAGTTCGAGCAGGGAATGATTAAATAGAATGAAAATCCCCATATAATATTTGTAGCTCTTTACGTACCTTAATAAGGTCTTGATGTCCTCTTCGACTTGTTCTCTATAATCTCCGCCTTCGATCTTTCCTTTAACTTCAACGATGATTGTATTTTCTTCCATACTACCCGGAACATGAAAAACGAAATCCGGATTTCGACTTTCCATAAATAATTCGTGTCCGCGCTTATCTATTTCGCCATGAATGCGCAACAAGTTCTTGCCTTGTTTGTCCTGTAGACATCTCATTCTATGGTATAACTCATAGCAGAAAACTCTTTCTCTCACAATCCCATCAGAACTGTAAGTTGTGGGTAGTCTATAATACTCCTGCGGTATTTCATCTAGTGCCGACTTTATAATATCAAGATAATCTTCAGTTCCCACTCTATATCGCTCCAAGCAGGTTAATTTTGACTGGTTTCTTGCCTTCGGTTGCCACTTCTATCCCTTGAAACTTGGCGTAATTTACTACCACGCCGTCATCAAGATCAAGGGGTATCCGTTTAAGGGCTATATGAGCTATTGCCTGGTCATAAAGGCGAGTTTCGGCAAGTTGTTTTACTAGCTTTTCTTTCCGCTTTACGGCTTTGGCTTTATCACTTAGTGAGGCGTCGCTTTCTGTCACTATGTCACAACGATCGATGGCGTTTTCAATTGCCGTCTGAACTTTATGTAGATAATCCGTACGAACACGGCCAACTGTATCTTCGTTATATCGATGCAAATATATTAGTGCTTTAAATCCGTTTTCCTTTCCGCTATCAAACATCCAATAAATTGGGCGCCTTTGATAGACTTTTGCATGGTCGGGGTAAAAGTCTTTCAGGAAATAGTTGCGAATAATTTCGCGCGACGTATTTCCCTTATTGCCAAGAGCTGCGGCAATAAAGTCAAGGTTTTCTTCTAGAGTTTCCTCGCCGTAAACTGTTTTTACAAATTCAACAAACCGAACCACAATATCATCCTCAAAGATTTCTTCATCAGTAATGGGGATAATATTATCTGCATCTGGTATAAAAGTTTTATACTTACTAGCGTCCCATTCACCGCCCGCATAGGCCAATCCCTCGACATCAAGACTGTAACGACCAAACATACAACCAACAGCATAGGAAATAAAGCTGCGAATATCGCGCTTTAGATCCGCTTTTCGAATTGTGACATCCTTATCATCAACTTCTGGAGTTAACTCGTCATGAAGGCTATAAATATTAATGAATATGCGGTTGAGTTCTTCTTCGTTTTCTTTCACACTATCAAACATTTTTGTGTAAAAATGCTCCATCTTGATATATGCATCTTGCATTCTCCCATTTTCTGCTCTAAAACGGACTAGAGGGTGAAGAGTAAAATTCCAACTTGTTTCAAAACTATCCCATTCCAATTTTGAAATATCCAAATTATCGTTGACGAGATTATCGATTTGAAATCTATATTCATCTGAAAAAATGACCGGTATTCTAGCTATATCGCCTGGCTGATAATTGATAGTTGCGTTACTAATATCTAGGTAAAATTGACCAACAACACTATTTAATAATGCCAATATATACTTATCGTGCACATTTACGGAAATGCTGGAACCTCCTGAATCAAACAAAAAGCCTTTTTCAACATAGCGACAAGAAAATTTCCCAGAGGTCACAGCAGACCAAGTAATGAGCTTTTTAAAATATAGGTTTTCGCTCCTGACACTTGCGGCTTTTAATCCATTAGTTTTGATATTGTTCTTAATTTCATATCCATCGTTTTCCCAATTAACCACGAACTCATTAAACCCATACCATTTCCTAAATCCGCCGCCTTTGCAATACGGAAACCACTTGAGGCCACTCTCTAATGCTTGCATCTTGTTCTCACAATCGAATTTGCACGAACCAATATTTACTTCGCTCCATAATCTTAGAAATCTACTGTTATCTCCTGTAGTCATACCAGTTTTCGGGTATGCAATTAGCCCAAGCTCTTTACCAATTTTGTAATTCTCAATTACACTCGGTTTTACCCAATATGCAATTGGCAATCCGGGAATTTTAGCGAAGTTTTCTACATTCGCATGAAATTTATAGCCACAAGCTTTATCTTTGATGGCTTCCAGCACCTTTTGTCTTTGCACTTCCATTCCGCCTTTAAAATCCGAAAGCTTTATGTATATACCTTTTTCACTATCCTTTGAGTTTTTCATTACAAAAGAACAAATAGGTACTGTAGCTTCTTCAAAGGCAGAGTACTCCATTTGAATAAGACTTGAAATGTTTTTGTTATTAATAATGAACTCGCGCAGTTTCTCGTATGTCTTAATAAACATCCAAACAAATGGTGTCATAAATGCGCAATATCCTTTTGGTTTACAAAAGCTAAAATTCCTATACATAAACGCAGAAAATAAATCACCAGAGTAATTTCTAAAATTCTCATTTACAAAGGCTTTTAGTTTGCTATCCATTTTATTTAAATAGGGCGGATTAGTAACGACAATATCATATTTTTCAGTTAGGATTTTTGCTTGCTTAATTAGATCTGGCATTACCGTAGTCATCTTGTTATTCCAAGTAGCCGAAAATAGATTTAGTTCACTATTCTTTTTTAGATTTTCGATATAATACTGCAAGCTATCATAATTTCCAGGATTTATATTTAAAAGCGATCCATACTCTTTTGCATTTCTAAATACATCAATTAAGTAATTTGTAACTTCTATGTATAGATCGTCAACTCTTGGTTGCTCGCTGCTATCTTCTAAGGTAGTTAAGCCATCGCTTTCTTGAATTGAACATAGATTAGGAACTACATGTTCTCGCAGGATTTTCCTATTGTATTTTCTTGCGCGCATCATAATGGCGAAATAGGCCAACTGGTATGCCCTATCATCAATATCTATACCATACAAGTTTTTTTGAATAATAAGCTTGGCGGCATCTTTCTGACTGTATCCACATTCGTTATATATTGCCATAAGTACATCGAACGCATACACCAAAATATGTCCGCTACCCATGCACGGATCTAAGAATTTAATATCCTCAGGAGTAATTCTCTCGTCAACAATACTTATATTTCCTTCGAGAAAATACTCTAGTTTTTCTTTAATTTTGCTGCTGGGGTTCCTTTCAAGCCAATATTTTCCCAGTGAATTATCAACCATATATCTGACGACCCAATCTGTGGTGAATAACTGGGTTGCCGCTGGAATATCTTCCTTTTTGACTTCACCTTTGTAGATGTTAATTACTTCATCCCTGCGCTCCTCATTATAGTACTGATACATCCATCCAATAATCTCTACAGCATCTCGGAAATCTTCTTCCTCAATCTTCAGAAGATCACGAACAACCCCATCCTCATTTGTGAATGAAATATCAAGCAAAATCTCGGTGTAATCGCGGTTATCCTTCGAAGTGTTTTCAAATAGCTCAGGAAGAAGTTCGCCAAGCTCATTACACTGCTTTATAAAGAGCATTCGAAAAAGTTTGTCCAGCTGATTTTGCTCTTTCATGGCAATGATCTCTTCAACTTCATGTTGCGATAGATCAAGGTCAATATTAGGCGCCTGAGTTACTATGTCAGGTTCGAACTTACCTTTGCTTTCGCTTGAGAGTACACGGATGCGGGAAGGCAAATAGTCATTAACCTCCATAAAACGTATAGCAATAATGCGGTTAAACCAAGTATAGGCTACTTCTTCCATGACAGATTCGTAGCCTTTTTCATTGATGCGGTTAACTAAATTTTCTCTTTGTTTCAGTTCCTTTCCGAAGAGGGTTGTTTCGATGCCTATTTGAGTAGGGAAAACAGCATAGTCTGCGCCTGAGCTAATAGCTTTTGTAATGTCTTCCTTAGTAATCCCGATTAAAGCCGCTTTGTCCTTTACTGAAGTAATTAGTTTTTTTCTGGCTTCCACCGCGAATTTTTTAATTGCTGCCTTGTTCATTGGTGCTCCTCCTCCAGTTACATCAGCAAATTAATCACAGTATCATCGTGATCACCAAGTTCTTTCATCAAGAGCTCTTTTAGCGATTGAAGTAGCTCATCAATATCTTTCTCAGTTTCAATAGTCACCGTCTTACCCTTAGTGATATTTCTTAGGCTGAGGTCTCGAATTCTCTTAGCTGCTTTAGTCTCGCTTACTTTTTTCTGGTCTTCTTTCAGTAGATCTCTTAGGCTCTTTTCATAATCTACAATTTCATTAAGGCAACGTACCTTTAGGGCATCACTCTCATGCCGTATATTTTTTACGACCGCAACTTCGTTGGAATGCTCCAACCTATTCCTTAGTTCTTTAAATCGTTCTTCAAATCTTGCTTTGAACATATTAATTAGGTTCTCATTAGTCAACCTATCCATTACCTGCTTTTGATCAATTTCGATTTCTTCATAGATCGGTTTTGCCTCTTTTTCGAGAAGAGAAGTATGCAATTTGGCAAACTGATCAAGCAATGCTGGCAGCTTGTGAATACTGTTATAAGGCAAAGTCATATCTGTTATTGACTTGATACTTTCCACTATAGTAATTAGGTCTTTGTCAACTACGTATGTCTTGCTACTGCTGAAAATGTCGATATACTTCAGTGCCTTCTCAAATAACGTTCTTTGTTCACTATTAAAAAAGGAAATTATGGGAACAAGGCTATCAGCCAAGTCTAAAAGACCATCCCTATGGGTATCAACAAACTGGAAAAAACCTATAGGATTGTTATGGTCACAAATCTCCGTCAGCAGATTTTTCGCCTTTTTTAATACATCTTCACCGGGAAAACGGCTTTCAACGCGATATTCAACTAAGAGCTTTTCTATTTCTGCTAACTTACTTTGACTCCGCGTTTTGAACGATTTTATTAGCACATCATCCTCGTCACTGACAGCCGTCATTGAAAACAGGTCTTTCATGACTTCCCTAAGCGATTTTATTTGCCTTTCAGTAGCTTTTTCTCGTTTTTCGAGAAGCAACCTTTCTGCATATTCGCGCCTGGTAATATATCTCACGATATCGTTAACATTCGTATCAACGAGTGAGACATTCTGACTATTCACAAAGAGCGAGATTTTGCCTTGCTTAAAGAGCATGGCGACCAACCATTGGATATCGACTTCGATATACCCATAAGGCGCTTTAGAATAACGATCCACAAGACTCTTCATGGACATTTTTGAATGACGCATTGAGAACAACTCTATTGTCCCAAGCATATCTTCAAGGGCAAGCTTATTTGGTATTGTGGATGCCATATCGGGTAAAATGAGGTTGTCCGGGTTTCGCAAAATACTTTCAATATCTGACGGTGTTGGAGCGGTTTCCATATAAGAAAGCTTATTATATTTAGTTTTAACTAGTTTCTCTAATGCTTCGTTGATTCTATTTGTTGGATCTGCCGAGTTAATTTCAGCTTTGCCGCCATTTACATAAATATCTGCATGCTTAATTGCTTCTTCGAGGAAAATCCGAGCACGTTTCTTGCCCTCAATTCTTTCATCTTCTTTAGCTCGCCTAATACTTTCGTGAGTTTTGCCTAAATTAACTCCTTGTTTTGTAAGGTATTTTCCTATTTTAAGTACCTCAGTGAGTTCTTCGAGAAAAGCGGTATCATTTGGCAGGTGAACCACGACATTGCCTTCAACAGAGGATTGCAGCATCAGTTGTTCCGGAATGAAATCCGTTTCATGATATGGTGTAATAATGTGAACTCCTATGTCGGCAGATTGACTGTTTTTAAAATATCTGCCGTCGACCATTTGATTATAGGGGAAATGGTAACGCGCATTATACCGGAACTTTTGGTCTTTGATCAGGTCCTGAAATATAATGGCTGATACTTCATTAATTATTTCACCAAGTTCTACATTCTCGTTTTGAATCGCCTTATTAATATCCTGTTCCTCATTGGTAAGGAATATATAAACATCGCCGCTTTTTTGAACCAAGGTCTGCCTGATTAGTCGTGCAAGAGAATCCTCCACTTGCTTTCTCAGTGTAATCCGGTCTTCATCAATTTTTGACAGCAGCAAAGTAGTCAAGTTTTCAACAGTAGCCTTCATTTCCTTGACATACTTGATCATGAATAATACTTTTAGAAGGTCGACATCTATGGGGTGAACAAGTTTATTATTTTCCTCAGCTTGCTTTATGACAATCCGATGCGTATGATCGATAAACTTATCAAGAGCGTCATAAAAAACATTAAATGGTATTAAGATGCCTTCGGATTCATCCTTAAAATGCATAGCTGCTTCTTTAAACAATGCAATCATGGAGCGCTCACCTTCTGCAAGATGCTTACCGGAAGCTCCATGAATTCTAATAGCCGTTAAGACTTGTCCCAATAAGTTGAATTGATAGGGAATAAATGGATAAACTAATGCAAACTCCTCTCTGTCCCTATATAGCTTTTTATATGCCTCATCAGAAAAGGTAATAAGGTTTTTTAGGATTGCTTCTTTTTGATCATAGAGCAACCGCAATGTATCCATTGCTGTTTCATTTTTTGCCAAGATTCGTTTGCGAATAACTTCATCCACATTAGCGCTCGAAAGCGATAATCTAGTATCAAACCTACCCTGAATTTTGGAGAAATCATTTCCTTTTACCGAAACTACTTCGTCAATATCTTGCTGACTAGTAACAACCACCCATACTTTGCCGCCGCAAGCAGTACCCAAATCTTCGACAACCGTCTGCAAATTAAGCATAAGTCGTGTGTCTCCAGCAATATACTGACCAATTTCATCTATAAGAAAAACGACATGATGGTTAGTCCCCTTATGCTCACAGTAATTGCGGACTATGTTTGCAAACCTTTCCACAGATAACGAATAAGTGTCAACAGCTTGCTCACACCAGTTCCTGGCATCGTCTATGCTCATAATTTTCAATTCTGAAAGAGACCTGGCAATTTCATCTTTAATAAAATAGAAATCTTCGCGGGATTCTTCCCAGGCACTACCAGAGACCTCTGCAAACTTTTCCTTAAACTGCTCGTAATGGCCATCTTGGGCTAGTTTCCTTTCCATTTCGGCCAAAAACGGAAGTGAGCCGCAAAATCCCTGCATCTCATTAAAAACCTTCATAAACACTTCAATAATGGCATCTTTATTAGACTTTGCGTTTGCCTCACTTTTTGAATCAATATTAAACAGAATTACATCTGTCGAAATATTTCCGGCAAGTTTTATATCCGCAATCACCATTGGATCTTCCAACTTATCTCCATCTGTAAAGAAATCAATCGCCTTCTTGCCGTTAACCTCTTTGTTTTCGAGCAGATAGGACAAAATTTTGAGAAAGTGCGATTTACCACTTCCGAAAAAACCCGAAATCCATACACCCATTTTGTCGGTATAACCACTAATGCTTTTCTTATAGCTTTCAAAAAAGTCTCTGAAATGCTTCGTTAATTCTCTTGTTACTACATACTCGTCAAGTTCCTGAATAATATTCTCTTCATCAACTTGTCCAACTTTAATGACGCCTTTGATATCTCTGTCAATAGGCTTCACAAACATGTCATGAATGCGCATACCAATTCCTCCAAATTGTGATTATTTATTACACCAGTCTGAAAGCCCGGTAATAATTATCGTCTTTGATAGTGCCAAAGAGTCGCAATTCTTGTCCAGAATATTCTCCGGGAAAAAACATAACAACCGGTACACTATCTAATGCCTGATGCAGGTTATTTAATACATTATGAGAGCGGACGAACGGAAAACACTTACCCACTCCTGTTAGAAAGACCACTGAGTTACTAGTTGTATTTTGGACTATATGATTGACTAGCAAATTTGATTTGCTTGTGAGTCTCAACATTTTAATAATCGCTTCAAATGTATAATCGATTCCCTTTAATTTCTCAAAGTCAAAGCACTTCTGTAAATATCCCCGTTCTCTTAGGAGGTCAATTACTATGTTATATAAATCATACTCGATAATCTTAATCCCAAAGCCCGATTTATTCGCCTTCTCCTTTAAATATGCAATATGGTTCCTTACGTAAAGCTCGTCCTTGGGAGAATAATCAAAAATGTAGTATCCGACCTCATTACCAAGGCCTTTATTTTCCAAGAAGCTTTTATCCATTATCTTTTTTTCAATTGCAGCCAATCTGTCCTCAATGCTTTGCATCTTTCACTCTTCTCCTGTAATTACAGTAAGATACGGTGTCAATTGACTATCACTAATTAATTTGCGCACTCTATAGTCAATATGGGGTATCTTAATATTTCTCTCGCCTCTTATGCTATTCAAAACACCTGCCTCAAATAGCATTTTGGGATAACACCGCTTTAATCTTTCGATGGATTCTTCTGACCACCTTGCAACGATATTGCTTTGGGCTTTCTTAGCATCGAAAAAGGCGTTTACTGCTCTATTGGTTACTTTCTTCTCCCCAAGCATAATCGCTGGTCTGAATACCTCATGCATGAATTCAAAAAACAAAACGTCAGATTTCATAATGCTCATTAGTACAATTAGTTTGGCGGTCTCGATATCACCTTTGACAATCTCACCTATTAACTGATCAGTTAGACCATTAAGTCGCCTAATCGTAACTCCGAGTATTCGACGGATCCTCTCTTTCGTTCTAACTTGGTAAATATTTTCCTTATATGCAAACTCCCGTATTTCGTCTTCTGTTTTTCCGGTTAAAAATAGTTCCGCAGTGTTTCTTGTTTCATTAAACCAAAACATGTGACAGGCCATTGAGGTACTATATTTCACAAGAGATCCCCCAAATCCGATACTTATCTTCCGGATAGAGTAAACATAGGTCTGCTAAACTTGTCAACCTTAGTTTACATTATGGACTATTCGGTTTTTGAGGACTCTTTTTCCTGCCTAATAATACCTTAATGCAGCTTCTCTTCCTAATAAACACATAGCTCACCACGACACAATAGTGGCTGCAGCATTACGATCGTGTCAATGCCGGACGATATTTGACTATTGCCACGGGCATAAATTGACGACTTTTAGCCATTCAGGAATTAACCAACACATTAGGAACATCCCTTTGGAGTTGATGCGGGGTATAACGCCAGGAGGGCAAATCTATGCTAAAGATCGGATATTCTCCGGAGAAACTTGCTTTTTATAAGCAGTGGATGCCATATATTTCTTTATTTTTTCAAGAAGCGAAAAAAAGGCTGCCGATGTCTCTGCAAACCCCCATAGCCTTTTATAACGCTCATCAAGTAACTCAAGCTTTATCAAATACTTGTTATCTTTAAGCTCAAATCCCTTTACAAAAGGTAATGTATCTAGCTTTTCGATAAGATGCGGCGGTATGAAATCTTCAAGAACTGAATACAAATTTAGACAATCCAATACAATCAATAATTCATGGCTGGACATGGATAAGCCACAAGATTCCTTATTGTTCTCTGGAAAAGTCAACTCCATTCCTAGCCTTTCAAAAAACCGTAGTGGTTGTTTTCGCTCTTCCATATTCTCATCTTCAAATTCCTGCATAATAGAGCCAAGATAATATCGATTAAAGCTTTCTGTATCCAACTCTGCCAGTAGCGGAATAACCAAAAACATAAACTCTATATTATTCCATACGCCTTCTTTTCGTAGATTTTTATATAGTACAGCTTTTTCGCATACCTGCGTTACACTAATTATTTGTTGTGCAAGCAGCAAATGCGCGGGAAACATTTGCTTGAAGTGAACGATCTTTTCACTCATTTTGATCATTCCATGCTCCTGCAGGAAATTCAAAGTGCTCAAGCAATCTCTCTCTTCCATAATTATCGCGATCTTTTGCTTAGGCACATATCGCTCCAATGAACTCTCACTTTCCAGCTGAATGAGTCGCCACAAAACAACACATATTGTACCAATATCACAATAGCAACTTGCACTAAAGAAATCTGCCACCTTATTCAAGAAATCTGATTCTGTTTTTGGCAATTCTGTCACGGAGCGCAATATACTCTCCAAAAGCTTGAGCCCGTTTCTACTTTCCAAAAAACATGCCATAGAACTTGGCTTCATATCTTTAAGCATTTTCCGCAGTTGCTTCTTTATATTAGGGGAAAAAGTTCCGTGCATGATAGCTTCAATCTGTTGCCTCTCTTCCGAAAAGCTACCGCTATTTTGCCATATTCTTTCCCATTCTTGATCGATCGCCTGACATAATTGCTTTTCTTCTTGATTCATTGTTTTCTTGCTATCTTCCCATTCTTCGCATTGATGGGTAGGTTGTAGTTCATGTTTCTTCTGCAATGAAAATGGCATACAAATATGTCGTTCTAGCTCATCGCCTAGTTCTTTATAGAATCTTTGTGTGTACCTCACTCCCAAAAAATCAAATACAGAAGGTAATCTAATTTCTAGCATAATATCCAGTTGTCCATCCATACCGTGGAGCTCAAAATAATCTATGGTATCCCAAATAATTCCTTCAAGATTAACCTGAAACCATTTTTTGCTCTGCTTTAATATCCTATTTACCGAATCCGCAAATTCGTTTCCAAAATCGCATATTGCATAATAATGAAGAGCCAAAAAGCATCGCTGAAAATATTCATCTACAATCTCTTCTTCATTTTCAAAAACTACGCCAATCTCTTTGCAGCCCCTCAGGAAGAAAGGGTATTCAACCATATCAAAATAGGTTAGTTCTTCGCAGTTCTTAAGCATTAATCGATAACGCATAATTGTACTTCTAAGAAATAAATACGATTCAGATCTAGGCCTTTTCTTATGTATTTGCTGTAGAAGCAAACACCTGTACAAAATGCTATCTTTTATCTCTTCTCCTTCACCGATGCAATTTTCAATTACTTCAAATGGCCATAGGAAATCCCAGGTTTCAATATGTTCTATGAACATGTGTAAAGCTTTTTCATATAGTCTATCTGGAAGATGAATTTTGTCATCGTCCATTAGAAAAACTAGTTGATTAAGATAACAGACGCCATCAAGCAAAATTGGTCCGTAACATCCGACGTTTTCTCTTAAAAACTTCAGTAAAAAGTCCTGTACTGTTGGTGTACGAAAGTATACGACCTTCTCATTACTATTTGTGTAATAATTGCTCACTCGAATAAAGGTTTTTTCAAGCTCTGAAATACAGGCATAAAAGTTCCTTTTACTTTCCGGAGGATGCTTCATATGCTCGAGACAATAATAATATGAGTTTTCTAGCCCTTTCATCCCAACAGGCTCAACTTCTCCTTGAGATATAAAAGCAAACAATGCAACCAGCTTTGCTTCTTCCGAAATCTTGTAAAAAACCTCTTCCCAAAAAGTAAATGGGTGTCTTAGGTTTTCTATAAATCGCTTAGCAAACTCGTCCGGGCTGCCATCCCAAGGATTGTTATTTTGGAGAAATAAATCAATAACTCGCGGACTAAAGTCAGACATTTTTACAATTTGCTCTATCTGGTAATAAATGGGCCAGATATACCTAGAATCTAGATTGGCATTGTGTATGTGGCTGAACAGTATCTTAGCCTTTTCTAAATCGGCATATGTATTATGACCCCATAGGGCGAGACACAAAAAATAAAAACTAAGTTATAATGGGAGCATGAAAAAGAGAAATCAGTATTCAGCCGAATTTAAAGCCCAAGTGGTTCTGGAAGTGCTTCGCGAAGAAAGCACTATCAATGAGATCGCCGGCCGTCATGGTATTAGTCCGGTGATGCTCAGTAGGTGGAAGACCGAGTTTATGGACC
>Ga0208297_1001668_pt1 | contig 17983 bp, 10 predicted proteins | sample LMS_cellobiose_e_FD_187367 | JGI IMG/M metagenome (GOLD analysis project Ga0208297, IMG submission 187367) | Rumen-fistulated moose microbial communities from Alaska, USA - LMS_cellobiose_enrichment (SPAdes) (version 2) | ecosystem: Host-associated > Mammals > Digestive system > Stomach > Rumen... | reverse complement strand
GCTCCGGTTTTGTTTCGTATGTCTACAACAACTGCGGGCTGCACTGGGATTTCGGAAGGCTCGGCGCGGAGGGGCTCAGAAGCATGAGCGCCTATGTCTCCCCGGCAAACGCAAAGCCCGGTGATCTAATCTTTTTTGAGAAGACCTACGATACCAGCGGCGCGTCCCATGTGGGCATCTATGTGGGTAACAACATGATGCTCCACTGTGGAGACCCCATTCAGTACGCATCAATCGACACAAGCTACTGGAGAAGCCATTTCCTCCAGTTCGGCAGACTGCCTTAACCACGCAAAGAAGGAGGATGTTATGAACCCAAGACTTGAAAAGCTTCGTCTGGAGCGCGAGAAAGTGTCTGAAAAGCTCGCAGCCATGAGCGCAAGGCTCAAGGCGCTGGACGAACAGATTTTGAAGCTGGAAAACACGGATATTATCGGGATCGTCCGTGAGAACGGGCTGACCATAGAACAGCTCGCCAAGCTGATGGCGATGCTGGACAAAAAGCCAACGGCGTCGCTTCCCGATGAATACAGGAGAACGGAGGAAATTGAAGATGAGGAATAAACTGCGTTTTATTGTTTTGACGATCATCGTCGTGCTCTGCATGACGGCATTTACCGTCCCGGCCTTTGCCGGAGGCGGCGATTACACGGATACACAGACGGAGGAATCCCACGTTGAGGAGGCGGCTGACAATACGCAGACCGTGACCGTGAATGTGGCGGAAAACGACGACGGAAGCCGCACCGTTACCATCGGGGATCAGAGCTGGACGCTGGAGGACGAGCCGGAAAGAAGCGGCAAGGTGGTCAACGTCAGCTCCTATCTCCATCTGCGCACCGGCCCCGGCACCGATTACAGCATCATCGGGCATCTCCTAAACGGCACGGAGGTCGAGGTGATCGGTGAAACGAACGGCTGGTATGAGGTCATTGTCCCGGAGAAAAAAGGTTATGTCTGCGGGAAATACCTCGAAGTTCTCGCCGCACAGACAGGCAGTACGGATGATATGGACGGACTGCTGAAAATCCTGCTGCAATACTATTCTGCCGAAGGAACGGCCTCCCCGCCGCTGACCCCGGACGGCAATCTGACGCTGGTGGATGATATTGGTTCCGTAAACGGTGCGGGCAAGCAGTTCATCACCGTGGAAAGCAAAGCGGGCAACACCTTCTATCTCATTATTGACCGCGACGATGACGGCAATGAAAACGTCCATTTCCTTAACCAGGTGGATGAAGCCGACCTGATGGCGCTCACCGAGGACGGCGACGCGATTGTGCCAAGCTGCATCTGCACGGATAAATGCGAGGTTGGAGCCATCAATGCAAACTGCCCGGTCTGCCGTACCAATATGACGGAGTGCGGCGGCAAGGAAAAGGTCACGGAAAAGGAACCCGATCCCGACGCTGAACCTTCCGAGGAAAAGCCCGAAAAGAAGTCTGGTGGCTCCGGGATTATCGTGGTAGTTCTCCTGCTCCTGCTTGGCGGCGGCGGTGCGCTCTACTGGTTCAAGCTCCGCAAGCCCAAGACCGATACCAGGGGCAGCGATGATCTGGATGATTACGACTACGGCGAGGACGACGATGAGGACGCGGACTATGAGTTCGAGACCGAGGATGAGGACGGCGATGCGGAGGCGGCCTCTGAGATTTATGACGAAAAGGAGTAACGGAATATGAGCAATTACAGACTTGTGGTATGTGAAAAGCCCTCTGTGGCAAAGAGCATTGCAGCCGTCCTTGACGCAAAGAAGCGCGAGGACGGTTATCTTTTCGGAAACGGCTTCATCGTGTCCTGGTGCTTTGGGCATCTTGCGGAGCTTGCCGACGCGGACGCCTACGATGAAAAGTACGGCAAATGGAGGCGGGAGGATCTGCCCATCCTGCCCGAAGCGTGGCAGTACACCGTGGCGAGGGACAAAAAGAAACAGCTTGATCTTCTGCGCACCCTTATGAACAGGGACGATGTTTCCGAGGTCATCAACGCCTGCGACGCGGGACGCGAGGGCGAGCTGATCTTCCGCACGGTCTACTGTCTGAACAAGTGCCGCAAGCCCATGAAGCGGCTCTGGATTTCTTCCATGGAGGACGCGGCGATCCTGTCCGGCTTTGAAAACCTGAAGGACGGTTCAGAATACGACAGCCTTTACGCCTCCGCGCTTTGCCGCAGCAAGGCGGACTGGCTGGTAGGCATCAACGCGACCCGCCTGTTCTCCGTGATGTATCACCGCACCCTGAACGTGGGACGTGTGGTATCTCCCACGCTGGCGCTCCTTGTTCAGCGTGAGGCTGAAATCAGCGCATTTCAGCCGGAGGCGTTCTACACCGTCCAGCTTGGTTTCGGGGACTTTTCCGCTGCCGGAGAGCGCATGAAGGACAAATCGGAGGCGCAGAAGCTTGCGGAAAGCTGTAAGGGACAGAGCGCGGCGGTAACGTCTGTCACGGAGACGGAAAAGACGGAGAAAGCCCCTGCGCTCTACGATTTGACCACCCTCCAGAGGGACGCGAACCGTCTGCTGGGTTATACCGCGCAGCAGACGCTGGATTATCTCCAGAGCCTCTACGAAAAGAAGCTCTGCACCTATCCCCGTACCGACAGCCGCTATCTGACCGACGATATGGAGGACGGCGTGAACTCCCTTGTCCGCTTAGCGGCGGGCATCTGCGGCACGGAGCCGCCGTCTGCGGTCATTCCCGATCAGGTGTGCAACAGCAAAAAGGTCAGCGACCACCACGCCATTGTCCCTACCGTGGCAGGCGGCGAGGCTGATCTTAGCGCGCTCCCCGCAGGAGAGCGTGAAATCCTGCTCCTGGTCTCCCGCCAGGTGCTTATGGCAGTCAGCGAATCGTTCATCTACAAGGAAACCGTTGTAAAGATGGACTGCAATGGGAACGAGTTCACCGCCAAGGGCAAAGCTCTTGTCCGTCTGGGCTGGCGAGTTTTTGCCGAAAAGGAAAAGCAGGATAAAACCATTCCGGCACTCTCCGAAGGACAGGCTATTCCCGTATCCTCCTGTGAGGTAAAGGAGGGCAAGACTACGCCGCCCAAGCACTTCACGGAAGACCTGCTCCTTAACGCCATGGAAACGGCGGGCAAAGAGGATATGCCGGAAGATGCTGAAAGAAAAGGAATCGGCACACCCGCAACCCGCGCGGGAATCATTGAAAAGCTCATTTCCGCAGGCTTTGCGGAACGAAAGAGCGCTAAGAAAACCGTGAATCTGATCCCCTCCGCCGCAGGCGTGTCCCTTATCACCGTACTGCCCGAACAGCTCCAGTCTCCGCTGCTCACCGCTGAGTGGGAGCACCGGCTGAAAGAGATCGAGCGCGGCGAAACGGACGCGGATGCGTTCCTTGCCGGTATCGGCGAGCTGGTATCTTCCCTTGTGAGAGAGTGTGCGCCCGTGGAGGGTGCGGAAACGCTCTTTCCTTCGGGAAGACCCGTGGTCGGGAAATGCCCCCGCTGCGGCGCGGATGTCACGGAGAGTAAGAATGGCTATTTCTGCGAAAGAAGAAGCTGCAAGTTCGGGCTGTGGAGGGATAACCGCTTCCTCACCGCCAAGAAGATCAGCCTGACGAAAAAGATGGCGTCTTCGCTTCTTGCGGACGGACGCACCTACGCCAGCGGCATCTATTCAGAGAAGACCGGCAAGACCTACGATGCGTTCATCGTATTGGAGGACGACAGCACGAAAAGCAGCTATCGCCTTGAGTTCGGCAAGTAAGATAAAAAGATGTACCGGAAGCTGCGGAGCATAATCTTCGCAGCTTCCTTTCATAAGGAGGACACAAGACATGAGCACAGTCATTACACTCGGAATCCTGTTCGTCATGAAGGTGCTGGACAACGCGATCAGCACGGCAAAAACGATTTTCATTCAGCGGAATCGGTGGTTATTTGCGGCAGCAGCCGTTGTAGTCTCTGATTTCATCTATTTCTGGATCACAAAGCGTATCGTGACCTCTGACAGTGTATGGGCTATCGCTGCGGTTGCCGTTGCGGGCGGCGTAGGCTGTGCGCTGGCCTGTCTGACGGGACAGAAGCTGTCCAGAGACCGCATATTTGTAAACGTCATCATGTGCGATGACAGAGAGGCTATGCAGGCGTTTCGGGATTTTCTCGACGGGCACCATATCACCAACGTCTGCCATGACAGCTATTCCCGCGACTGGAACCGAAAAACAATCACCGTTACCGCCTATGCGGAAACGAGGGCGGAAAGCAGTCTGATAGATCACTATATCGAAAACAGCTCGATGAAATTCAAAAGGATCACGCAGAAGCTTTGAATGCCCCATAAACCGAAGAAAGGAGCACGTTATGCCCGAAAAGCAAACAAACAAGGAACGATTGAAAGACATCACCGACAGCATAGAGACCGGCATAAAAGAGCTGTTTGAAAGCGACAAGTACAAGCAGTATCTCTCCACCATGAGCCGCTTTCATAAGTACAGCGTCAACAATCAGATGCTGATCTATATGCAGCGCCCCGACGCCACCCATGTGGCTGGCTTCAACAAGTGGCGCGACCAGTTCGGCAGGAACGTCATGAAGGGAGAAAAAGGCATCAAGATCATCGCGCCGACGCCCTTCAAAAAGAAGATCGAGCAGGAAAAGCTCGACCCGGATACCAAGCTCCCCGTGAGGGACGAAAACGGGAATACCGTCATGGAGGAAAAGACGGTACAGATTCCCATGTACAAGCCTGTTGTCGTATTCGATGTGAAACAGACAGCCGGAAAGCCCTTGCCGCAGCTTGCGGCAAACCTCACCGGAGACGTGCAGAACTACGAGGTGTTCATGGAGGCGCTGAAGCGCTCCGCACCGGTTCCCATCGTCTTTGAGAAGATGGCGGAGAATATGGACGGCTACTTTTCTTTGGACGATCAGCGCATCGCTGTCCGCGAGGGCATGAGCGAGGTGCAGACCGTCTGCGCCGCCGTCCATGAGATCGCCCACTCTAAGCTCCACAACAAGGACGAGATCGGAGAGAAATATCAGGGTATCGAGCTGTTCGACAAACCTGCCCTGTTCGTTGGTGGGAGGATCGACCGTGACAAGCTGCCGGAGGGACTGTACTGCTACGACCTGCGCGGCTCCGACGATGACCCCGGTATGCCCGTGACCATCGAGGAGCATGTCACGGTGAACCACGCGGCGTCTGTGATTACCGCAGAGCCCATTGATCTGACGGAGCAGGGCTTCCTTCATCTCGGAGAGGGCGGTCTGAACTTCACGGGCGATGAAAAGACGGTCAAGGAGTTTCATCATGCCGCTTTCCCCGAAACGGCGAAGCGCTCCCGCGCCACCGAGGAAATACAGGCGGAGAGCATTTCCTTTGCCGTCTGCGCCTATTACGGTATCGAGACCGGAGAGAACAGCTTCGGGTATCTTGCGACCTGGGCCAAGGACAAGGAGCTGACCGAGCTTCGCGCTTCTCTGGAGACTATCAATAAGACAGCTTCTTCGCTCATAACGGATATTGACCGCAATTACGCGGAAATCATGAAGGAGCGCGGACTGGACAAGGAAACGGAAAGTCTTGCCGCAGAACCCGTGCAGGAGATCGCCGTGCAGGAACCGGAGCCTGTCAAAGCACCGGACAACGGGGATGTGCCCGATCCGGCAATCTCCGTAGAGAGCATGAACGCCTACGGCTATACCGACGCCAATATGCTGCCCCTGACCAAGGAAAGAGCTTTGGAGCTTATGGAGCGCGACGTTACCGTGTATATGCTCCATACGGACAACACGGAGGCGATGGCGTTTGACGCGGACGAAATCCGCAGCTTTGACGGCATCTTCGGCATAGAAGCCTCCGAGTGGGAAACGGTTAAAGACCGCTTTGCACCCGCAAAGGACTATGAGACGGCGTTTCTCAGCAATCCCGCCGACGCCTATGCCATCTACCAGCTCAGAGACGGCGAGGATACGGCAATGCTCCGCTTTATGGATTCCGCGTATCTGGAGCAGAAAGGTCTTGCCATCGAGCGTGATAACTACACGGCTGTCTACGCCGGAGAGCTGAAAACAACCGGCGATACGCAGGATAAGCTGAACGATCTCTACCGGACCTTCAACATCGACCACCCGGAGGACTTTCGCGGTCACAGCCTGTCCGTCAGCGACATCGTGGCGCTGCGTCAGGACGGCGTGGTATCCTGTCACTACGTTGATTCGCGGGGCTTCAAGGAGCTGCCGGGCTTTATCAAACCGGAGAACTACCTCAAGAACGCGGAAATGGCTATGGAGGATGATTACGGCATGATCGACGGCATCGTGAACAACGGGCCGAAACAGACCGCAGCGGGGATCGAAGCGGACGCCATGTCCGGAAAGCCGGTATCTCTGCTCTCCTATGTGGAGGCGGTACGCCGCGAACAGCGGGAACAGAAAGAAGCGCCGAAGCCGGAAAAGAAGCCGTCCGTTCTGGCAAAGCTCCAGGCTCCGGTCAGCGAACCGAAAAAAACAGCACGTTCAAAAAGTGCGGAAAGGGAGATATGATGATGGACTTTACCAACGATGAACTGAACCTCATGTGCATTTATCAGAGAGACACGCGAAAGGAGCTGATAGCCGCTCTCACCGAGATGCGCGGCTATCTGGACGCGGATGAAGCGGAACTTCGGGAACTGACCGACAGCGCAATCGGCAAGCTGGAAAAGACTACGGACGAACAGTTTGCGGAGCTGGAGCTTATTCCGGACTTTGATCCGGACGCAGACGAATAAAAGAATTTGCGGCAATGGGAGCGGCCTTCGGGTCGCTCCGTTTTGTCGCAAAAGTCATATAAGTTTTGCGACAAAACACCTTGTGGTGGCGTAATAAAACAGCGCGTCTCGACTAAAATGATCAGAGAACGACGATAATAGAAAAAAGCGACTTCGCGGAAATAATTTTGAAAAATGCTTGATTTTCACCGCTTAGTTGCATATAATAATACTGCGAGGTGAAAATATGATAAAAACAACGTCGATGCTCCTGGAGGAGTTAAAAGAATATGCCTCACCCAAGTCAAAGCTCGCGCGTATGGCACAGAGCGGTGAATGTATTCCCATTACAAGAGGGCTCTACGAAACCGACAAGGCTGTTCCGGGATATTTGCTGGCAGGCAGCATTTACGGGCCGTCGTACATCTCCTTTGAATATGCTCTGGGATATTACGGTATGATTCCCGAAGCGGTATATGCTGTCACCAGCGCAACCTTTGAAAAGAAAAAGAAAAAGAAGTTTGAAACTGCTTTTGGAACATTTACCTATCGGGATGTTCCATCGGAAGCGTTTCCGCTCGGCATTCGTCTTTTGCAGGAGGGAGACTATTTTTACAGAATCGCTGAACCGGAAAAAGCGTTGTGCGATAAACTGTATACGCTGTCTCCTGTTCCAAACACGAAGGAGCTTCTTCGGCTTTTGACAGAAGATCTGCGGATTGAAGAGACAGAACTGAAGAAATTGAATGCAGACAGAATTTGCGAGTACAGTGAAGCGTATCGGACAACGAACATCAGGAAGTTCTGCTCGCTTTTAAGGAGGATTTGATATGAGCGCAGCCATTGAACAAATGTTGAAAAGCTACAGTGTGGAGAATATCTACGACAGGAAAAACGCTATGAAGGAGATCATGCAGGAAATCGTTCTGTGCGGTTTATCTCGCGCGGGCTTCTTCAAAAAAGCGGCATTTTATGGCGGCACAGCGCTGCGAATCTTCTATGGTCTTGATCGGTTTTCCGAGGATTTGGACTTTTCACTGGAAAGTGAAGATTTGGAGTTTGATCTGACCTCTTACTTCCCCGTGCTGGAGAAGGAAGTGAAAGCCTTTGGTCTGAACGTGGAGATTCGTGAAAAGGAAAAAACAAAGGAGAGCACGATACGATCCGCATTTCTGAAGGGAAACACAAAGGAGCATCTTTTGCTTTTCTATGCCGATGAGAAGGTCGCAGGAAGCGTTGCCAAAAATGAGGCGGTAAAAATCAAATTCGAGGTAGATGTCAATCCGCCCGCTTTTGCAACTTTCGAGCATAAATACCGGTTGCTGCCCGTGCCGTATGAGGTAAGGCTGTATGATATGCCCTCCCTGTTCGCCGGAAAGATTCACGCCGTCATCTGCCGCGCCTGGCAGAGCCGTATCAAAGGCAGAGACCTTTACGATTATGTTTTCTATCTTTCAAAGGGAGCCTCGGTCAATCAGAGACACCTCCGGGAACGGTTGATCGATTCCGGATATATTTCCCAAGATGCAGACTGTTCCATGACGGAGATTAAGAGGATGCTTTCAGAACGCTTTGACAGTATCGATTTTGCGCAGGCAAAACAGGACGTAGAACCGTTTATTCACGATTCCTCCGTAATGGATGTCTGGAGCCCGGAGTTCTTCAAGCAGATTACAGAAACCCTTACCGCAGTGTGATTATTGGATAAAACTGAATATCTCTACATAGAGCACCCAATCCCGGGTGCTCTAAATTTTTTATGAAGGAGGAACCCCATGCCAAGCAAATTGCAATCGTATATGCAGATGGCAGACGAAGCGCAGCGGCAGATCACCGGAAGCTTACAGGGCTGGACGAGCTTTCTTACTACTGCCGCGCGGCTGTATAAGTACCCGTATGCCGAGCAGGTCATGATCCACGCTCAGCGGCCGGACGCCACCGCCTGCGCGGAGTATGACTTCTGGAACGAGAAAATGGGCAGATATGTCCGGCGCGGCTCCAAGGGCATCGCCCTTATCGACAACAGCGGCGAAAGACCGAGGCTGCGCTATGTGTTTGATGTATCTGACACAGGACGCACCGAGCGCGGAAGAAGCCCGTATCTCTGGGAGTTGCGCGAGGAACACAAGGACGCGGTATCCGCCATACTGGAAAACCGTTACGATGTGGACGGCGCAGACGGACTTGCCAATCAGCTTGAACGCATCGCCGCACAGCTTGCGGACGAATACTGGAACGACTATCAGCGTGACATCCTCGCCATCGTTGACGATTCTTTTCTCTATGGCTATGATGATTTCAACGTAGGCGTCGCTTTTCGCAGCGCCGCCACCGTCAGCATCACCTATTCGCTCATGTCCCGATGCGGTCTTGACCCGGAGAGCCACTTTGAACACGAGGATTTTCTGAATATCTTCGACTTCAATACCCCGGAAGCCGCCGCCGAGCTGGGTACGGCTGTAAGCAGGATCAGCGGACAGGTGCTGCGCGAGATCGAAGTCACCATCAAAAATTATGAGCGCGAGAAAATCGCGGAAAGGAGCCAAAGCCATGACAGAACTGACCTACACGAAGAACGGGGATTACCTGATTCCCGACCTGACGCTGACCGAGACAGAGGAAGCAAGACCGCTGGGCAAGTACGGGAGACTGCGCAGGAGCTACCTTCAGGAGCACAGACCGGGACTGTACAGCCGTCTGAGCCTGTCGGAGAAGCTGTTCCCACACCTGCGGGAGATCGACGAGACGGCGAACCGGAGGCTGGAGCAGATGATGCCGGAGTTGATGAAACAAAACGGCGTGACGGAGGAACTGAAAGCCCGGGATCAGATGAAATGGGTGGGCCTGATGAACAACCTGAAAGCGCAGGCGGAGGAAACGATCCTGAGCGAGCTGGTGTACAACTGACGGAGGACGCGCCGGAGGCAGAACCGGCGCAGGCACCGCAGGTATACCAAATGAGCCTGTTCCCCTCGCAGGATGAACAAATCGCATGGATCACTCAAGCGGAGAGCTACACGCCCTCCGCTTTTTCCACGTTTGTCATGCAGGAGGATGTTGACCATATCCTCCGCATGGAGGGAAACGCAGACCACGCCCGCATGGTGATTGCGACCGAGTTCTCCAAGGGCAAAAGCACCGAGGAAATGGCGGAGTTCCTGAAAAACACCTTCCACGGCGGTAACGGCATTGTCACAGACAACGGGCGGTATTCCGTGTGGTATGCCGAGGACGGCATCCACATCGCCACCGGCGACGCTTCCCGCTATCTGTTCTATGCGAAGGTCGTTAGCTGGCAGGAAGCCGCAGAGCGTATCGGTCAGCTTCTGGAACAGGGCGAATATGCCACCAATGTGGAGCTTGCCGAAGCACCGGGGCATGAGCGCATGGAGCTTGCAAAGTCCCTTTGGTATCTGCACGGCGACCTCAGCGGGGAAGCGAATAAACAGGGCTATCTCTCCTGTCTGGACGGATACCGAAACGGCGGGTTCCCCGACGCCACGGCTCGTCTTTCGGAAGCCTTGAAGGATGCAGTGTTTTACCAGACGCTGAAGGATGAGTTTGCCGCGTTCTCCGCCGCCTATTCTCAGGACAAAAGCCTCATGCGCTTCCGCTTCCATAATCAGGAGAAGCTTTGGACGCAGCTCAGCGAGCTTCCGCTGGAACGCAGAGAATACCATTCGGATATGGCGGAGATCCCATCTGTCGGGAGATTTATCACCGAGGATGAAATCTCCGCTTCTCTGACCCGTGGGAGCGGCATTGACGGCGGAAAGGGGCGTATCTACGCCTATTTCACAGAAAAGCACAGTTCCAAGGAGCAGGCGGACTTTCTGAAAAGCGAATATGGCATCGGCGGCAGGTCTCACGCAGTTTCCGGCGCGACGCACAGCGGTGAGGAGCACGGCGGAAAAGGCATCGTCCTGAAAAAGCAGGACTGCCCGGAGGTTCAGATTACCTGGGCGAATGTCGCCAAGCGCATCTCCGAGCTGATCCGAAAAGACCGCTTCCTGACGCCGGAGGAAAAGACGCAGTTTGAACAGCTTCAGCGGCAAAACACAGAGCGCAATGCAGGCTGGAACGAGTACAACGCCGTAAAGGAAGCGCATCCCGACGATATAGTGCTGTATCAGGTGGGCGATTTCTTTGAGATGTACGGCGAGGACGCAAGACAGGCGGCGGAGCTGCTTGATCTGAATCTGACCACCCGAAATATCCCGGACACAGGGCGTGTAGCCATGTGCGGCATCCCTTCAAACCGTCTGGAGCAGTATGTGGAAGACCTGCGGGACAAATACGATGTGACCATCTCCGCAGTGGACGAAAGCAGCCATGCGCGCCGCACCTATACCATGCTCTCCATCGACCATGAAGCGGATCGGGCAACCGATGCGTATGAAGCGGAGTTCGGCGCGGACGGTTATCGCGCTTTCCCCGGAAACAGACCGGAGGAAGAACCCGCCGCTCCCGACGTGCAGGCGCAGCTTAATAAGTACCTCCCCATCGTGAAGGATGCTGTCGAGCAGGATGCTCGTTACCGCAACGCCTGCGGCTATCCTGACCGGGAAAACGCCGCCATCGAGTGCAATGCCGCCGTGCGCCGCGCAGTTCTTAATTCCAATGATATGGAGCTTATCCGCGCATTCTCGGATATGCCGGAGTTTCGGGAGAGGCTTCATCAGGAAGCCTTTGAAGGCACCTATGAACGGCTCTACAATCTTCTGCGTCCGCTTTCTCAGGACGATATAGACGATGCGCTCCGTGCATGGAACGGAGATATTAAGAGCAAGCACGCGGTCGTCCGGTATATGCGGGATCACGCCCGCGACAAGGACACCGCCGCATGGCTCTCTCGTGAATACGGCGGGGATGAAAGCAAGAACCTCTTTATCAGCCGCGCCGGGAACCCGGATGTTGTGGAGCTGACGTGGGCAAAGGTGCAGAGGCGTATCTCCCAGCTCATTGAAGCGGACGATTTCTACACCGACCGGGAGCGTGACAATCTGGATGACGTCGATCCCATCGCCATCCGCGAGGCGCTTGCCGAGCGCGGCATCGTGAACGGAGAGCTTGTCGATCCGGCTGCACTTGACCGTGACCCGTTCATTCAGCAGGTAACGGCTGACGCAGAGCGCATCGCACAGGAGGAACAGGAGCAGGCTGCGGAAGCTGCATCAGAGACGCCCTTCCCGTATGCCGTGGGCGATACGGTATATCTGGAGGACGGCAAGCCGTTCATCATCGAGAGCATCGGAACCTTCGATATTTCCCTGCGTGACCCGACGCTTTTCTATCCCATCCTCCGTGCGGAGAGCAGGGAGAGCTTTGAACGGCTCATGGAACGCTTCCCCCAGCCGGAGAAAGCCGCGCAGGAGTCTGCGACAGAGGAAGCGGAAACTGTTCCCGGCTACCACACCGAAACGGAGGTTGTCTATCCGGCAGAGGAAACCCGTCTTCCGTATGATGTGGTCATTCAGACGCTGCATATCGACGAGCCGGAACCGCCTACTCTCGAAGAGGTCATGGACGGCAATCCCATTTCCGTACAGATAAACGGTGAGTGGCAGACCTTCCCCAACAGAGAAGCCGCCGAAACCGCCATGTATGAGGAATACAAGGACAATCTCCGCAGAAATGCGCAGAACTTCCGTATCACAGACGACGATCTGGGCGTCGGCGGCGCGAAAGCCAAATTCCGCATGAATATGGACGCGATCAATCTCCTGAAAGAGCTGGAATTTGACGGCAGACAGGCAACGCCCGAACAGCAGGAGGTGCTTTCCCGCTATGTGGGCTGGGGCGGTCTGGCAGACGCTTTCGACGAGACCAAGGAAAACTGGAAAAACGAGTTTGCCGAACTTTACGCCACGCTTTCCCCGGAGGAATACGCCGCCGCGAGAGCGTCCACCTTAAACGCCCATTACACCAGCCCAACAATAATCCGCTCCATCTATGACGCGGTAGAGAACATGGGCTTCCAGACGGGCAACATCTTAGAGCCGTCCATGGGCGTTGGAAACTTCTTCGGGATGCTCCCGGAGAGCATGGCGTCCAGCAAGCTCTACGGCGTGGAACTGGACAGCCTGACGGGACGCATCGCAAAGCAGCTCTATCCCAAAGCCGACATCACCGTTGCGGGCTTTGAAACCACAGACAGAAAAGACTTCTTCGATCTTGCCGTCGGCAATGTGCCCTTCGGACAGTATCAGGTAAGTGACCGGGCTTTTGACAAGCTCGGTTTTTCTATTCACAACTACTTTTTCGCCAAGGCGCTGGATCAGGTGCGTCCGGGCGGCGTGGTTGCGTTCGTCACCTCCCGCTATACCATGGACGCAAAGGACAGCACCGCAAGAAAGTATATCGCCCAAAGAGCGGATTTCCTCGGCGCGATCCGTCTCCCGAACAACGCTTTCAAGGCAAACGCGGGAACTGAGGTCGTCAGCGACATCATCTTCCTGCAAAAGCGTGACCGACCCATCGAGATCGAGCCCGATTGGGTACACCTCGGTGAGAACGCGGACGGCTTCGCCATCAACAGCTACTTTGTGGATCATCCCGAGATGGTGCTGGGACGGCAGACTTCGGAAAGTACACAGTACGGCAGGCAAGACTTTACCGTTGAGCCGTATGAATGGCTCGACCTCGGGACGCAGCTCAGCAATGCCATTTTGAATATCCGAGGCACCTATACGGAGGCGGAGCTGCCCGATCTGGGCGAAGACGAAGCGCTTGCAGAGTCCATCCCCGCAGACCCGGCTGTGAAAAACTTCTCCTACACCATCGTGGACGGAGAGGTTTACTACCGTCAGAACAGCATTATGACAAAGCCTGACTTAAACGCCACCGCAAAGGAACGCGCAAAAGGCATGGTGGAGCTTCGTGACTGTGTGCAGAAGCTCATCGGCCAGCAGATGGACGGTTTTATCTCAGATGATGCGATACGGCAGACGCAGGCGGAGCTGAACGAGCTCTATGACAGCTTCACGGCAAAATACGGGCTCATCAACTCCCGCGCCAACGCCCTCGCCTTTGCCGATGACAGCTCCTATTACCTGCTCTGCTCTCTGGAAGAGCTGGACGAGGACAAAAACCTGAAGCGCAAGGCGGATATGTTCACCAAACGCACCATCAAAGCGCATGAGGTCGTGACGAGCGTGGATACCGCTTCGGAGGCGCTGGCACTCTCCATCTCCGAAAAAGCCGGTGTGGATATGGAATATATGTCGCAGCTCACCAGCAAAGACGAAGACACCCTTGCTTCCGAGCTTCGCGGCGTGATCTACAAGGACTATAACCGCCAGCCGGATGGCAGCTACACCTGGCGCACGGCAGATGATTTTCTTTCCGGCAATGTCCGCGAAAAGTTGGCCTACTATACCAATGCTCTGGAGCTTCTGGAAGGGACGGATAAATATGAAGCCGTCCGCGACAATGTGGAGGCGCTGAAAGCGGCGCAGCCCAAGGATTTGGACGCTTCGGAGATCGAGATACGGCTCGGCGCAACATGGATCGACCCGGAATATGTCCGGGAATTCATGTGGGAGACCTTTGAGACCCCGTTCTACCAGCGGCGCATGATCGACGTGAACTATTCCTCCTATACGGCGGAATGGAACATCAAAAACAAAAACGCGGTCAGCTATAACAACATCGCAGCGTATATGACCTACGGCACGGAACGGGCAAACGCCTACAAGATTCTGGAAGACACCCTGAATCTCCGGGATGTGCGTATCTATGACACCAAGTACGATGCGGACGGCAAGGAGCGCCGAGTGCTGAACAGCAAGGAAACGACGCTCGCACAGCAGAAACAGCAGGCCATCAAGGACGCTTTCCGTGACTGGATATGGAAAGACCCGGACAGGCGGCACGCACTGGTCACACGCTACAATGAGCTGTTCAACTCCACCCGTCCCCGGGAGTATGACGGAAGCCACATCACCTTTACCGGCATGAACCCCGAAATCCACCTGCGGGAGCATCAGCTAAACGCTGTCGCCCATGTGCTTTACGGCGGCAACACGCTCCTTGCACACGAAGTGGGCGCGGGCAAGACCTTTGAAATGGTCGCCGCCGCCATGGAATCCAAGCGTCTCGGTCTCTGCCATAAATCCCTCTTTGTCGTGCCGAACCATCTGACGGAACAGTGGTCGAGCGAGTTTTTGCGCCTGTATCCTTCCGCCAATATCCTCGTTGCCACGAAAAAGGACTTTGAGCCGAAGAACCGTAAGAAGTTCTGCGCCCGTATCGCCACAGGCGAATACGATGCCGTAATCATCGGACACAGCCAGTTTGAAAAGATACCCGTATCCGTTGAGCGCCAGGAGCGGCTTTTGGAAGAACAAATCCATGAGGTGGAGGAAGGTCTGCGCGATCTGAAGGAACAGCGGGCTGAGCGTTTCACGATCAAGTCTTTGGAGCGCACAAAGCGCGGACTGGAAACGAAGCTCAAAAAGCTTCATGACAGCTCCCGCAAGGATGACGTCGTTACCTTTGAGCAGCTCGGTGTAGACCGCCTGTATGTGGACGAGGCGCATCATTACAAAAATCTCTTCCTCTATACAAAAATGCGGAACGTGGCGGGACTTTCCACTACCGACGCGCAGAAATCCTCGGATATGCTGCTAAAATGCCGGTATATCGACGAGATCACCGACAGCAAGGGCGTGGTCTTTGCTACCGGCACACCCGTCAGCAACAGCATGACGGAGCTCTACACCATGATGAGATACCTTCAGCACGATGATATCCGCAGAAAAGGTCTTGCCCACTTCGACTGCTGGGCTTCCACCTTTGGGGAGACGCAGACAGCCATCGAGCTTGCGCCGGAGGGAACCGGCTATCGCGCAAGGACGCGCTTCGCCAAGTTCTTTAATCTCCCGGAGCTGATGACCCTGTTCAAAGAGGTGGCGGATATCAAGACCTCCGATCAGCTTAATCTCCCGACGCCTACGCCCATCTATCACAATGAGGTGGCGCAGCCCACGGAAATCCAAAAGGAAATGGTGCAGGAGCTCTCGGAACGCGCCGCCAGGGTACACGCACAGCTTGTAGACCCCAGCACCGACAATATGCTGAAGATAACGTCGGACGGGCGCAAGCTTGGGCTTGACCAGCGCATCATCAATCCCGACCTGCCGGACGATCCGAACAGCAAGGTCAATATGTGCGTAAGCAACATCGCCAAAATCTATGAGGACGGGAAAGCGGACAAGCTGACCCAGCTCGTGTTCTGCGACCTTTCGACGCCCAAAACCGCCCCTGCGCAGAGAGCCGCAAAGACAGCGGGTGGCAATCTGGACAATCCTGAGATGAACGCGCTGGAGCGTCTCATCGACAGCGAGAATCCCGATGAGCCCGGCTTCACCGTCTATGACGATATTCGGGAAAAGCTGGTCGCCCGTGGTATTCCGAGAGAGGAAATCGCGTTTATCCATGAGGCGAACACCGAGGCGCGGAAGAAAGAGCTGTTCGCAAAGGTGCGGAACGGTCAGGTGCGTGTGCTCATGGGCTCCACCTTCAAAATGGGAGCCGGCATGAACGTGCAGGACAGGCTTGTGGCACTCCATGACCTCGACTGCCCGTGGCGTCCCGGCGATCTGGAACAGCGGAGCGGCCGCATTATCCGGCAGGGCAACATGAATCCCGAGGTGCATATTTACCGCTATGTCACCGAATCCACCTTTGACGCATATCTATGGCAGACCGTGGAAAACAAGCAGAAATTCATCTCGCAGATCATGACCTCCAAATCCCCGGTGCGCTCCTGCGAGGATGTGGATGAGACAGCCCTTTCCTACGCGGAGATCAAGGCGCTCTGCGCCGGAGACGACCGGATAAAAGAGAAAATGGACTTGGACGTGGATGTGGCGCGTCTGAAGCTGATGAAGGCGAACCACCAAAGTCAGCAGTTCCGTTTGGAGGACAATCTGCTCAAAGCCTTCCCCGAACAAATACGGCAGAACGAGAGCTTCATTGAGGGCTTTACCGCCGATCTGAAAACGCTCTCCGAGCATCCGCACCCCAAGGACGGCTTTGCCGGAATGGAGGTCAAGGGCGATATGCTCACGGACAAGGACAACGCCGGAGCCGCTATTCTGGAAGCGTTCAAGGACGCAAAAGGCATGGAGCCCGTTCCCATCGGCAGCTATCGCGGCTTTGCCATGTCGCTGACCGTAGAGGACTTCGGGCGAGATTTTGTGCTTACCCTCAAAGGCAAGATGAACCATCGCGTGACGCTGGGCAAGGATGCCCGAGGCAATCTCACCCGTATCGAAAACGCGCTGAACGCCATACCGGAGCGTATGCAGGCGGTACAGGACAAGCTCGCAAATCTCCGCGAACAGGTGGAGACGGCAAAGGCGGAGCTGGGGAAACCCTTCCCGCAGGAAGAAGAGCTGCGGACGAAATCCGCCCGGCTTGCCGAGCTCAATGCCGAGCTGAACATCGACGACAGAACGCCGATGGAACAGATGGCGGAAGATGCGCCCTCTGCGGAGATCGCAAAGGCAAAACCGTCTGTACTGGAGAAGCTGAAAGCGCCGATCCCGCAGACGCACTCCGAAGCGAAAAGCAAGCATCGGGAAACGGACGCCCGATAAAAAAAGACTGCGGCAAGGCAGACGCTTTGCCGCAGTTTTCCCATTACGAATTCAACGAAAGGGCTGGTAAAACGAATTATGAAGGATATACCTGTTTACAGATTTCCCGCAGCCTATGCGCGGGAGAACGACGAGCTGGAGCTCTACCGCGCCTCAAGCAAGGCGAACACCGCCTGCAAGGAGGCAATCGAGAAAGCGATCTCCGAGCATTATTACGATAATGTTCTGCATAAGGAGGCTGTTGCGCAGGTTGCGGAGAAGTTCGGATATGAGCGTCCGCTGTATCTTTTGGCGATCACCATCCGGCAGAAGGATTGGGACGGACGCTTCTCAAACGACAACAAGGCATGGGCGAAGACCGTTCCCGTAACAGAAAACCCCGATGCCTGGGGTACGGATCGGAACTGCTATCTTGCGGTAAACAGTCACAGCGGACTGGTCGATCTGTTTACGAAGCTGGCGCGGGAGGAAGCAAAAGCCCATGAGCGCAAGCCGTCTGTTCTGGAAAAGCTTCAAAAGCCGCTTGCGGAACCGAAGCCGGTTTCCGAAAAAAGCAAAGGACAGGAGCTATGAGCGCGCAGTTTATGCGCCGGAACATCCGTATCTCCGTCCGTCTGACGGAGGAAGAACACCGGCTGCTGAAAGAAAAAATGGAGCGCATCGGCG
>Ga0208297_1001666_pt1 | contig 18023 bp, 16 predicted proteins | sample LMS_cellobiose_e_FD_187367 | JGI IMG/M metagenome (GOLD analysis project Ga0208297, IMG submission 187367) | Rumen-fistulated moose microbial communities from Alaska, USA - LMS_cellobiose_enrichment (SPAdes) (version 2) | ecosystem: Host-associated > Mammals > Digestive system > Stomach > Rumen... | reverse complement strand
ACACGCTTGCTGCAACGGTAGCCTATGCCATGGAAAGACAGTACACCCCGCCCCAGAACTTCCTCGGTGTCGGCGGAATGAAAATCTTCCGGGACCTTATCTACATGATGCGGGGTTTGATGCGCGCTGACCACAAGTTCTTCAAGAGCCATGGCCAGTACGATTTCCCCCAAAAGAAGTGGTGGACCTCCTGGATGATGTATCTTGTGGGAGGAATGATGAACCATCCCAAACTGAAGCGCAAGCTGGGCGGCAAGATGAGTGAAGGGATGATTGCCCCCTACAAGAAAGTCATCGATTCCCTCTGACATGGCTGTATACGCTTTCCTTATGAGCCGGAAGAATTAGCCGCTATTGTCTCCGCCCGTGAATGGATTGGGGTGGAGGGGTTATTTTGTTGGCGGTAGAAGAGACCGATAAATTCAGCCTTGTCTAACTGATTAGCGCATCTCGTCTACAGAAAAGCTTTGTTTTAAGGACGAGATGGTCATTTTGCCCGTTTCGTCTTCAAATAAGGGCCTAAATGAGGATGAGATCAAGCGAGAATGCTATTTCCCGATGCATTTAGCTTAACCACAACAGTATCAGCGTTTTATGTTTTTAATCGGTACAAGCGCATTATTTCCAGATTTTTGGCATTTTCTGGCAAATACAATTCGCTGATTCTAAGTGCTTTGCAAATTGACTTGTACCGCGGCCTTCCGACTCATTCTTTGACCGGCAGGGGAGTGTCACTCCCGTAATACTTCCTTGAACTCCATAATATCAAGCATTGAAAAGAGAATTCCATAAATGGTAGAAGTCCAACTCTGGTGGAAGTGACCGTAATACCAATGGGTGAGAGGCTGTCCGGTTTCAAACAAAGAGTCAAAGATATGATCCAGAATTGCTCTTTCCCGCTCTCAATCCTCCAGCAAGGTTTCGTCCCTCTTCGCCCAGCCCAAAAGCCCGTCTTTCGTGAGCAGTTCACAGAATGATGGGGAAGTGTGGGTCACGACAATATCGACCTTGCATTTGGCGTTGATTTCAGCCAAAGCCTCATCGTCATAGTATGGCATCTCATCCGCCCAATACGAAGCCGTCTGGGCGGAATGAGGCCGTGAATCGACAGCAAGGCGATACGTCCTATCTATGCTGATGGCTCCGCCGATGCAGAGGATGGTATGCCCGCACGCAGTAACGATGCTATAGTCAGGAATGCAACGGAACCGCTCGTGATGGATACGCTGCTCCTGGAAATAGGCGGGGTCATCATGATTTCCGCGGATCATAACGATCCAATTGTTTGCCTTCGTCAACCGACCGGATATCTTGTTGAAGATCTGAGCCCCTCGATTTCTTGTCCTTTACTATCATATTCCATAAACAACTCGATATCATCCATCGTTTGGGCATCGTGAAGTAATTTACGTTCATAACCTTTATCGCGTTCATCATACCTGATTTGTGAAAGAATACGATAAGCAGCAGACCATACAGTGATATATGTCCTAAGTGTGATCGAGTCAAACTCTAAGGGCGCGGCCGCTTTGACTTCTTCCAACCCTCTGATAAGCCTCTCATCATCCTTGCCGTCATGCCATTCCGGATCGATGCTGTAAAACACTTTCCGCGGGATATCGCCATTACGTTTATCATAGGGAAGATATCTCTCTACGTAGGCATGATACTCTTCAGGAGCTTCGCATACCCAATCCACGACAGCCTTGACATGCGTTTCTAGTGCCAATAGAGGCTCCTTCACATCTTCCCGATACTTTTCTTCGTTGCTGTATATGCTCTCGGCATTTTGGAGCACGGCCATCTCGGATCTATTGTCACCGAGGATCAGGTAATGGAAGTCATTGTAATGTGCCGTCAGGACCTGCAGCCATTCTCGCTCTCGCTTATTCACCTGCGCCCATATCCAGAAGAAACGGCGGTCATCATCTCCCATTACTTTGAGCCTGCTCATTGTTTTCTCAATGCGCAGCATCACTTCTTCACTACCGGCATCGATCACGAGACCATTGAGCCTGTCACCTCTGGCAAGGATCTGCCATGCATCATCATACTGAAAAACGGGTATTTCTCTTTTCATTTTTCTTGTTGGTTTTGAATGATTGTCTTCAACTCATAGAATGAAACCGGCTTGAAGCCGTTGTTATCTACGCCCACATCGTACTGGGAAGAGAAGAGCATGCTAAGCCGAGGGATGTCCTTCCCGGTCTTGCTTCTTGGCCCGGAGTGGACGTGGCCGAAAAGCTGCCAGGCGCCATCGTAAGCCCCTCCATAGCATAGGAATGGATTGTGATTCAAGATAATCTTCTGTCCATCTACGCTGATGCTCATCTGCTGGGACACGTGCTCAAATCGGTCCATGAATCCCTGTTTTGCATTCTTCAGGTCATGATTCCCGAGAATAAGGTAGATCTTCCCGTTAAGGCGGTTATAGGCCGACATCCACTCCCTCCAACCGCCGAATGCGAAATCGCCCAAATGGAAGACCGTTCCGTTCTCAGGGACCGTCTCATTCCAGTTCCGAATCAGAGTCTCATTCATCTCTTCGACAGTTGCAAAGGGCCTCTTGCAGAACTTAATAATCCCTTCATGAAAGAAATGGGTGTCTGAGGTAAAGAACAGGTTCTCTCCCGAGAACTTGTTCTGGAAAAGGCTGATGTTCTTCGTCATTTGTTGTCTCCATTTATCAGATTTACTACTACTTTCACCATGATGTCCATCTCCTCGGTCTCGCTTTCTGCAATCATCAGAGTGAGTGCTACCAAAGCATTGTCAGCTATACGTTTATGGCCATCTGCCGCATACAGGATATGATTGTTTTCCATGAACCAGAGGAACAGTGTGGCGGCAATCCGCTTGTTGCCGTCCGTGAACGAGTGGTTCTTGACAACAAGGTAGAGCAGCATCGCAGCTTTCTCCTCGACGGAAGGATATAGGTCCTTGCCGTCCCAGGTCTGGTAGATCTGTCCGATCGAGCTATGGAAGGACTGGTCTTTCTCGTGAGCGAACAAGTCGCTGCCGCCGAATTTAGCCTTGAGGCTTCGGATGACTTCCATCGCATCGTCATATGTTGCGTGGAAGTATTCCTTGCTCGTTGACCGGATCCCGAGGCTCTGGTAGTCGTAACTATCCAAAGTATCCAGGGCATAAGTATAGTCCTTGACCACATCGAAGATGGACCGGATCTGATCGTCGGCAGAGGAGTCCAGGTATCCCATCGTACGACCCATAACGTCCACGAGCGCCTTGAGGTCATCATACTTCTGCTGGACCAGGTCGTTCTTGACCGCATAGCCCTTGATGAGATAGTCCTTGAGGACGGAGTTCGCCCAGATACGGAACTGGGTGCCGCGTTGGGATTTGACGCGGTAGCCTACGGAGATGATTACGTCGAGGTTGAATATCTCAGTGACATAGGTTTGGTCCCCATCTCTACCCACATGTGCAAATTTTGCACATGTGGTATCTCTTGTCAATTCACCTTCGTTGTATATGTTCCTTATATGCCGTTGAATCACAGTCCTATCTCTCTCGAAAAGCAAGGCCATCTGTTCTGAACTAAGCCAAACGGTCTCATTCTCAAGTTTAACATCGATACTGGTCCTGCCGTCGGCAGTCTGGTAGAGGATAATCTCCCCTTTGGAGGGAGCAATCAACTGCTTCTGATTTGTTTGTGTTGCCATATTGTTGTAAATTTGAAATGTGGAAAGATTGAACGTCATAACGGTGCCCGCCACCGATTTGGATGGGAGCTATCATACCGCTTTCACGGTATTCGATGACTTCTCTGAGGACTTACGGTCCTCGGCCGGATGGACATTGCGTGATGCCATCGAGTACTACGCCCGGAAATACGGGGTAGAAAAGGACTCTATCAGGATTATACGTCCTTTCGTCCCACAGGAAAAACACCTGCGAGAGCGCGGAGAACGGATATGAGGGTACGGGGTTGGAGCAACGGATGATCTCAGATCCAAGCGCCCGCACCATTTGATGGGTCGGGTACTTTGTCCACATAACACGTTATGTTGCTCCGTTTGATCGAGGACGGAAAACCTGAGATTTTTCAACAGCAAATATACGATTTGCCAGTGATTATTGCAAATCAAGTAAGTTTGATCACTTCTTTCCCTTTAGATAAGCAAGGGGTTGAGTTTGTGTTGCCATATGCAAAAAGTTTTGAAAATTTGCAAATACTGATGTCGTAACGTATTTTTATTGTTTTTAGACTCAGCATTTTGGAATTATGTCGAACGCTCGCTCCATAGACACTAATCGAATGAGAAGTTACTCATCTGCCTTCTCTCGTGGGGCGATTATGGACATAATCCGCTTCAATGATTTCGCCCACCTATCCTGGGTTTACAACCATTATGACAATGGTAATGTTCGGGCGAACTCCTATCTCGATTATTTAAGAATGCTTTACAAGGTTCTCGTTTCAGATTACCGCTGTGAGTATGTGTACAAAAACGAAATCATACGCGAGTTATTGGTGAAATACGGGACCAAGAGCACCGCGGTTTTCAATGAATTCAAGGTTGGGAACTCAATTGCTGACAGTGCCTTTTTCAATGGCGAAAGCAAAGCTTTCGAGATAAAAACAGATTTGGATACACCCAAGAGACTTGAAAAACAGCTCTCCGACTATCAGAGAGTTTTTGACAAGTGTTATATCGTTATCCCTGCTGATAGATATGAGCAGTATCTTGATAGTCTTGCACCTGAGGTTAGAATAATTACTTTGTCAAAACAAGGCAAGAGTATAGTTTTAGAAGAGAAACGTCCAGCCACTAAACAAGAGTCTATTGACTCTGACGTACTGATAAACTGCCTGCATACGGAAGAATACAAGAGCCTGATCGTTCGTGAATGCGGCTATCTACCAAAAGTCCCTGGGCATTGTATGTATGATGCTTGTCGGAGATTAATGCATGATATTCCTGCCGAAAAACAAAGGTCCTTTTTTCCGTGACACAGTGAAAGGACGAAAAAACAACACTGCCCTATTAAAAAGTATTCCATTTGAGCTTCGCCAGTTATGTCTTAGCCTTGGGCTTGATAAAAGGGGTATAGATGGCCTGCTTCTTAGGTTGAACACTCAAATAAACTGATATGCAAATGTACTATCCATATCTTCGGGGCAAACAGTTCGAATTAAAGGCTTTAAGGGATTTTTCGTCAGAGAACAAAAACGAAGACAAGATACTCCCCATAATCGAGCCTGTAAATCAGTCGATTAATGCACTTTCATTAGCCATTGACCAATTGAAATCCAATAGGATGATCTTCTCCATCATAGTGAATCCAAATGATGGAGATTTCAGACATAAGACTGTTTCCTTTGATATTCTAAAAACAAAGCCGGATCTTGCCGACGCCAAAGGAGTGTGGCTCCCCGCTTATCTTTATCAAGGACAGCCGTTGGAATTGGATGGAGAGATTACTACGAGCCCATGGGATGAAGTTATTCTTGTTTTCAAGACTTGTGCTGACATTGACAATAAAGATGTTTATCGTTTAATCTCAAATAGAAAGGTTAAAACGGTCGTCAACAATTTCGGCAAGACAGTTTCACGTCGTGTTAAAAGGGCCATTAAAGATTCAGGGAAGTCGCTTGTATGCTTCGAGGATTGCTTCGTAAACAAGAAACGGAATGCTGATTACCTGAACGATGTTGATGAGCCTTTTTCTGAGAGGTGGTACACCGCCCCGATGCCCGTGCGCACTTTTCTGGAAAAGTCCGGCCTGGATTGGAAAGGCAAGACCGTTGTCCCGCTCTGCACGGCCTACACTGCCGAATACAACACCCTCAAGGACATCGTGAAGGCAACGCCTGACGCCTCTCATCTGGAAGGTCTTGCCGTCATCACCACCAAGATGAACGGCGAGGATATCGACAAGAAGTTCCCGCAGGTTGACGCCTGGCTGAAGAAGTTGAACCTATAGCAGAACCTGACAACCTCAAAAGAAGGGACGGTACTCGGAAGCGAGTATCGTCCTTACTTCATATTGTGGCAATATTGTCTATAGTTTTTGTGTATAGAACCCCTGTATCTTGGCTGATATCTGATCCACATACTCCTTGACGAAGTAGGTGCGGATGTGGGTGGCGCCGGAGACGATGAATAGTTCCTTGTCGGCCGTTCCGGTGGCTTTTGCATAGGCTTCCTCGGACATGTAACGGCTGTCGGCAATCTCACCGGCGATGATGAGCAGGGGCTGGTCGATAAGGTCGGCATGATCCGTAGCGTCCCAGGCCATCATGTCCATCAGGGAGCTCTTGAGATAGGTCCCGGGGGCATTGGGGCTCTTATGGGTTACGCCATAATAGAAATAACCGTCCCGATAGAGGTCCACCTTGATCTGCCGGGCTTCCTCCGGTGTCCAGTTCATGAATCCGGCCAGTTCGGGTTCAGCACCGGCCGCTTCTATCTGACGGGCCAGGCTGGCCTCGCGCTGTCTTTCGGCAATGTTATTCATTTGTGTGCGCATATAGCCATTGCGGCGTACATCACCGGTATTGAACAGGCTCAGCGTCCCGACCGCCTTGATGCGCTTGTCCACCTGGGCCGTAGCAAAGGTATAGCCGCCACCGCCGCAGATACCAAAGGCACCGATGCGATCCGGATCCACCCCGGGATAGTTCTGGATAAAATCCACGGCGCCCATGATGTCGCCCATCCGGTTGGCCGGTTTATCCGTGCGGCGGGGTATTCCGCCGCTCTCTCCCTGATAACGGGCATCAAAGGCAATAGAAATAAAACCGGCTTCGGCGAGCTTCTGGGCATACAGCCCCGCCACCTGGTCCTTGCTTCCGCCGTTGGGGTGGGCAACTACGATTGCCGGCAGCAGTTTGTCATTCTGAGCGCCAGAGAAGAATCCCGGCGTATAGACATTCGCCACTACATCAATTCCTTCAACCTGGTAGGCCACCCGGTGAAGGTTCACCTTCCCGGGAATATTTTCATTGATAGCGTCTTCATATACAAGCCCGAAGGCATTGGGTGTCAGCGTGGGGCCTTCGTCCCCGTAGTTCTGTGCATTAGCGTTCATACTTAGTGCAATAACTATCAGTGTAACAATTCTTTTCATCAGTTTTTCGTATTTGTTTCCCAAAACTTTACGGCGTCGTCTATCCAGCCTTCGGCAACGGTGCCGGTGCCAAGTCCGAAGCCGTGGGGAAGGCCATAATAGGCGTGGAACTCGGTGGGAATGCCGGCGGCGGACATAGCATCCAGGCGGTTTTTCATTCCCTGCCAGGAGGCGATGCCGTCGGCGGTTCCGCAGCAGGCGTAGGTGGGAGGATCATAGCGGGTCCAGTCATCGTGCCCCGTATATTGCATGACCACGGTGCCTGCCCGGGGAACACCATATGCCGATGCCGTGCTTCCCAGCGTCGCCGCCATCCGGGCTCCGGCACTTCCGCCCCAGAGGGAATAGCCGTCCATATCGATGCCCAGTTCGTCGGCATAGGCGTCCAGCAGGGCGATGGTCCTAGCCAGGTCCTCCATCGCCGTATCCCATCCCGGCCTGTAGATGAGCGCGAAGGCATTGTAGCCCTTCTTGGAGAGTTCCAGCGCGTGCGGGAAACTGTCGTGCATGGCTCCGACATAGGAAAAGCCGCCTCCGGCGTTGCAGATTGCCGTTTTTCTGAGAGATGGCCGGTCAGAGCCGGCCATGACGGCTTCAAAGAAGAACAGGCCGGTATTCTTCTTGGCCGGATCTGCAGCTTTTTCAGCCGCCGTATAGATGTCCAGAAAGATGGTCTTGCCGACGTCCGCACGGGACTTCAGGGTGTTGACAATCTCCACGGTCTTGTCCGGGTCGATGTAATTGTACCAGGTGAGCCTCAGGTCTTCCAGCGTGCTGCCGCTCCAGTAACCCGTATTCACGGGAAAGAGCAGACGGCCGAAGCCCTCGAAGGAAGGATCGGCCATCACATCGGCAATCTTGGAAGTGCGAGTGTAAGTCTGTTCTGTGGTCATATCTTTCTGCTGCGGCGGATAAAAGAAAGGGAAGGCGTTATAGATGAATTCCCAGACCGCATTGAAGTCGTGCTGCCCGCCCTCCTTCTGGTGATATGAGAAGTTGGAAGAGTTGAAGGTATCCGTGAGCTTTCCCATCGCAAGTGCCTGGTTGTGAGTCTGGTCTATGCGAACATCCCGCGTTCCCACGGCATACCAGACGTAAAAGTCGTTTTTGTAGGGAGATGCATTTACGAGGTTTGCCAGGAACTTGGCCGTCTCGTCAGGATGGGAAGCGCCGCCGAACATCCCTTGGCTCCAGTTGTCGCCGCTCATCGGCAGGTACTTACTGCTGTAGGGGAAAGCCTGCTCGAAGACATACCAGGTGGTGATGCTGCCTAGCGAGAAACCGCCGATGGCCCGGTGGTCACGGGATGCGAGGATGCTTTCCTCATCGGCCTTCTCAAGATACGTGGAATAATGCGTCTCTACGGCAGGGATGAGGTCGTTCACGTACTCCTGGGAGAAGACGGCAGCTTCGCGGGTGCTCTCGCCCCAGTCCTTGGACTGGTTGTCCTTGTCCCAGGTGGGAGAAACGGCGATGAAGGGTCTTGTGAGGCCGTGCTGGATCATGTTGTCAAAGAGGTGCACCAACGGAGTCTTGCCGTTCCCGTTCCGGCCCAGGAAATACTCTTGTGCTACGCCCGTCCAGCCATGAAGGAGATAGATGACGTCGTATTTCTTCGATGCATCATATCCATAGGGCAGATAAACGTATGCAGGTTTGCGGGTCGTGGGTTTGGAACTGGCCGTGTAGTCCTTGGAATCGTACCAAAGGACTTCCACCGTTCCTTGCTCAGAGGCAGGACGGAAGTATTCGGACGGCACGGCGTCGGTGTAGTGGATGCAGAAAGGTTCTGTCACGGGATCTGTGTTTTCAGATGCCCGGTCGTCGCCGGGCATGACGGTTGAACTTTTATCCCCGACTTGATCGGGGATCCCCTCACCCTGACAGGCACAGGCAGAGAAACTCATCAGGGCGGAGAGTAAAAGGCTGAACGTTCGTTTCATTGTTTGATGACTTGGGTGCCACCATACACTTCGCTCATGGACATCGTGTCCAGCGCCCTGTCGATGGCGGTGAGTTCTTCAAGGGAAATATGGATATCGGCCGCACCGATGTTCTCCTTCAGGCGGAAGAATTTTCTGGTGCCGGGAATGGGAACGATCCACGGCTTCTTACAGAGCATCCACGCCAGGGAGATCTGCGCCGGGGTTGCCTTGTACTTGTCGGCAAGACCGTCAACCAGGGCGAACAGCTTTTTGTTGGTTTCAAAGCTTTCTTTCTTGAACTGCGGCATTCCGGCGCGATAGTCGGTGGTCTTGTCAAAGGAGCATCCTGCCTGGTACTGTTCGCTCAGCAGGCCATTTGCAAGCGGAGAGAATGCCATATAACCGATACCCAGGTCCTCCAGCAGGGGGAAAAGGCTTTCGTGCCAGCGGGCCATCATCGAGTAGCGGTTCTGGATGGCAGCCAGCGGGGTGACGGCATGGGCGCGGCGGATGTAGTCTTCCGAAGCTTCGGACACGCCCCAATGGAGGATTTTGCCTTCCCGGATCAGGTCGGCCATCACCTGCGCCACGGTTTCCGGTTCCACGGCGGGGTCGGTCCTGTGCTGGAAATAGATGTCCACATGGTCAGTTTGCAGGCGCTTGAGCGATCCCTCTATGCTTTGGCGGATGCTTTCCGGGCGCGAATCGGCGATCACAGGCAGGTTCCAGCTTTTGCTTCCATAGTCGAAGCGGAGACCGAATTTGGTGGAAATCATCACTTTGTCGCGATACGGCTTCAAAGCGTCTCCGATAAGGGATTCATTGTGGTGCGGTTCCCCCCTCGTACCATAAACTTCCGCCGTATCAAAAAGAGTCACTCCATTATCGACGGCAAAGGCCACGAGGTCCACCATCTCCTTCCGGTCGGCCGGCGCCCCGTATGCGTGGCTCATGCCCATGCAGCCGAGGCCTACGGCGCTGACTTCCAGCTTTCCCAGTCTGCGGGTTTTCATGTTTTCAGATCAATTGAAGCTGGGTACGACGTTGTTGTTCTCGGACATCCGGCGGACGGACTGGCCAGGCATCTTGAAAAAAGGATCTTCTTTGTTGATGCTGCGAAGCATCTGCATCTCCTTGGCGGACAGTTCGAAATCGAAGATGTCGATGTTCTCATCAATATGGGCTGGAGTCTTCGAGCCGGGAATGACGGAGCGGCCGTCCTGAATATGCCAGCGGAGGATTATCTGAGCGGGTGTTTTGTCATGTGCCTGTGCGATCTCCAAGATGACAGGGTCACGGAAAAGGGCTCCCTGGCTCATCTGGCCTCCCAGAGGAAACCAGTCCTCAAGGACAATATTATATTTTGCGCATTGCTCTTTGACCTCCAGGGCCTGTCGGTAAGGATGGCTCTCAAGTTGGAGGATCGCGGGCTTGATCTTCATCTCGGTAGCGAACTTGTCAATCAGGGCAGGATCCCGGTCGAAGTTACTGATACCCAGGGTACGTACCTTTCCGAGTTCCACCGCTTTCTCCATGTCCTTCCAGCAGGCTTCCAGGTCACCGAAGGGCTGATGGATATAGAGGAGGTCGAGGTATTCAATGCCCAGACGGTCCAGCATCTCGTCGATGTGCTCTAAGGTCTTGCCGTCACCGTAGTCATTCATCCAGAGCTTGCTTGTGACCCAGATCTCTTCGCGGGGAATCCCACTGTCCTTGATGGCACGTCCGACGCCTTCCTCATCGCCATAGGCGTGGGCAGTGTCGATATGGCGATAACCGTGCTGCAGGGCGTACTTCACACCGTCGTAGGCCTGGTCGTTGGTCTGGTTGTATGTGCCGATGCCGAACTGCGGCATGACGGCTCCGTTGTTCAAGGCCAGCGTGGGGACGTTTTGAGCTGACATGTTACCGAAAAAGGAGAAGGTGACTGCCATGGTGGCGATGATGTGTCTGATTGTTTTCATTTCCGTTTTGTGTTTTTGTTGGGACAAAGGTAAAGCATGTCGCAGGTTTCCCCGTTTCCCTTTTTTCCGTAAAAAATGCGAGTAATTCCGGCGGATATGAAAAAACCGGAAAAGTGTCCGTTGGAACGGAAAAAATGGAAAGGGTCAGTGTATTTGTCAGAAAATCATTATCTTTGCTATAATGACGAACGAGATCATCATCCGTAATACCCTGGAAGGCATCGGCGAAGGCGAGGTGGCGCTGCACCTTGCCCACATCCTTTGTCTGGAAGGCGGCTGCGAGATCGACTACAACGATACGACGTTGACAATCCGGGAAAAAGACTGTACAATAATCCGGGCCACCCAGTTGGTCACGGCGGTCAGGCCTTCTGCGGATTTCCGGGTGGAAGTCATCTATGTAGATCCTGTTTTCATTGAGAAGTCCACTCCGAATAACAACTACGGGATGCGCGGTTCGCTGTCCCTGGCGCAGAATCCGGTCATGCATCTTACGGATGAAGAGTTTGAGCGTTGCCGGAGGGATTTCGAGGAAGTCGGGCGGCGCCATATGATGGTTTGGCACCATTTCCTGCAGGACTTGATGGTCAGCACCATCCAGACGCTCATCCTGGACTTCTACGACTTTCATGCCCGCATTAACGGCGCGGTGGAGGTTCAGAGCCAGTCAGCATCCGTTATGCAGCGTTTTATCGGGATGCTGGAACGGGGTGATTACCGGCGGAACAGGGAGGTGACATACTACGCCTCTGAGTTATGCATAGCTCCAAAGTACCTTTCCGAAATCAGCAAGTCCATTACCGGCAATTCGGCCAACTGGTGGATTAACCGCTTCACGGTCCTGGACATTTCCCGCCAGCTGAGAGACCGGAGCCTTAGCTTCGTGGACATTTCCGAGATGTTCAACTTCTCCTCGCCGGCCTATTTCAGCCGTTACGTCCAACGGTACCTGGGCGAGTCTCCTTCCGAGTATCGGGGATAGCGCGTTCATTTTGTATACACTTTTTACAAAATCACTGGAAATAATCTTCAGAACCTCCGCAGCGCCATTTACCTACAGTGATTGGGGACAATTTTGTAAAAAGACGTAAAATGACGTAAAGTTGTGAACTTTGGCGTATATTTTCCGGGACCTTGAACCACGCGTGGTTCAAATGTGGTTCACCCCCCCCAAAAAAAAACTACTCCGTAAAACGCTTGATTTTCCGTAATTCTCCGAACTTAAAAAACAGCCTAACTATTTGACTAATAATCGGTTAAACTAATTTTCCTATTTCCCGATGCAGAAGATAGACTGTATTTAAGGTCAATCAGTTACGTGATTCGTGGTACAAATGCGGTACAGAATCTAACGAAACAAGGATTAACAAGCATTACTGCTTGTTGATGGGGAAGTAGCCACCGGTCTTCTTGGATCCGCGATGCTCAATGTATCCCTTAGCGGTAAGTTCAGCAATATACCTTTTGACGGACGGAAGGCTCAGTCCGGTTTGAGCCATTATCCCGCTACGGCCGATGCCTGGATGGGATTTGATGGCATCGTGGGTAGTTTTAACCTGGATGTTGGAATAATTTAACGGCTCATTTAATGGCTCATTTATCGGCTCACTTGATGAGCCATTACCACCTTTACCACTCAAATATGGTGTGAGCGGGGTTTTGAATCGGAAGATAATCCGTGTAATCCAGGGAGCCTTGATGAATTCAGGCTTGGGGAGACCGGCCTGCTCGCAGGCTTCCATAATGTTGGCGATTCCGCGGCCCCAGGACTCCATCCAGCCACTGCGGAAGAGAACATTGGCAATATCCGGGTTCTGTGGCTTGGAGCGAGGCGTCTCGATGAAATCCTCAACGCTGGTGCCGATGGGGAAGTGGCCGGGATTGGTGAACTCGATGCGGTCGTCAAAGATGGCCACGCTCAGGGATTCGTCCTCGTCCCACCAGCTTCTGTGCGCCAGCATGTTCAGGACCGTTTCCCTGATAGCCAGGAATGGGACCGTGAGTGTGTCAATACGCTGGCCGGTTTCCATTGTGCCAGCGAGGAACATATGCTTCTGGCAGAAGTTGATGATGGCGTCGTATTGTTCGAAAAGGTTACCCTCACAGACCGTCTGATCACGGAACTGGCGCATAGAGGTGCCTTCGAATCGTGCGAGTCGGACCTTGCACTGATTAAAGAATCGAGTAGGCTCTTTGCCGAAGAGAACGACGGCCGCATTGTGGATGCCATCTTTCTCGCCTCCGATTTTGAAATGCGCGAGCTGGGCTGGGACATCCTGGAGCTGGAGGGCGGAAGAGGGAATACGTCCGACATTGACGCCGGCCTGAATGGTACCGCGGATGCGCTTGGCATCCAGGTCTTCAAGGATTGCCTTGTGGCAGATCTCCTTCTCCCAGCTGAACTTCTCCGGATGATTCTCCCGGATCAAGCGCTCAAAAAGCTGCCTGGGCATCAAGGTCGTTGTATTCTCAACTTTGTAGTAAGGGCGTCCATCGTAGGAGTAGGGGACATCTGAATATTCGGCCGGGTCAAAGTAAATCGCGATAACCTTTTTGCCGTCACTCATGGGTACGTCGACATACTGGACGTAAGGATTGATGAGCGGGTCGAACTTGCGGAGGTGGTTGGCAATCTCCTGTTTCGTAGGGTCAGTGACGTCCTGACCAAGTATCTTGAGAGATTTAGGGGCGATACCGAAAAGCAACCAGCCACCATCCGTGTTCAAGAAGGCGCAGCCGGAACTCATGCCGGCATCAATTTCACCAGTCGTCTTCTTGACTTCCAGGATGCGGTTCTCATCACTACGGATGATGGTTTCAATATCTTGTATCGTCAGTTCTCTCATATCTCATATACTTTTGACTTACAAAAATACGGATTATTTCCGAGTAACGCCAAGATTCTTTGCAGTTTGTAATGGGTTGCAACCGTATGCGCTGGCACGTTCCGGCCGCGTTCGCGGGACGTTCCCCCTACACAGTAAGACCCCTGAAACCCATAAGGTCTGCAGGGGCCTATTTCGTTCGATAAACAGGGAATTTGATGAGTTCAAAAAAACAATCAATTCTTCGTTTCACCGGAAAACAAGGACAATGATAGGGAAATTCAGGACATCGATAACTGGCGGAGCTTTTGCACTGGCCACCACCGGGTTCAAGGAAATCGCCGCGTCCTGATTGGAGGTATGTCAGCGCCAGACCGTCTGGCATTGACATACCAACTCGCCTTGAGTGTTGCTCAAAAAAAGCGCGATTGTACCCTTATCCCCCTCTTTTGAGGAGCAGTCAATCGTTTCTCCTTCGTGACATTCCTTGATAAATCTCACATGCATTTCGCGGATAGTCCGTTCCTGTATCAAGGCGGGCGGGATGGATGCAAGAGCCAGACGCACGAAATCCCTGTTGCTCATATGTCCGTTGAAATCTGTCTCCAGGCGGGTTATGACATGTTGAGTGGAGTGGCCCCTCTCTGCTGATGCGTCAAAAGGGAGAAATTGGAAACGCTCATGTGCCTTGTGGTTCTTCTCGTCGTATTGTTCAATGAACCGCTTTACTTCGCCGCAAGGAACGGGTTTCCGTTCGTTTACGTCCATCATTACCCATTTGCTTGTGTCCCGGGCAATAATTTGTCCCTGGGAATCACGAAAAAGAAAGTCAACATAAGCCTTCAACTGGCTTATTTCAGACAGATAGACTTCGGTTTGAACGATTCCCGGCCACGTGGGCATGTCTTCCGCGAAGGATGAGTGGAATTCCAATATCATCCACGTGCGCCCTTCTTCCATCAGATCCAGTGCTGATACTTTCGCAATGGAAAGAAAACGGGCAATCGCATCCTGAAAATAGCAAAGGACAGCGCCTGCGGACAACCTGTTTTCAGCATCAATATCAGCTATGGTGAGAGGATAGATATGTAAAAAACGCTTCATGGCACAAAGATACTCCCATCCATCCGTGTGAACAAAAAAACGATTATACCTATTGGCTGATTCTTTATCATTTATTAACTTTACGGCGTGTTTTAGTATACATTCTGGCATTTTATGGATAATCTGACTCTCTCGGAGTTACGTGATACGCTGCAACACCGTCCAGTTGTTTCCCACGAGGATTTTTTCATTATGAACTTATCTTTCCATGAGAACACGGAACGCCATCTGACTTTTCCCTGCCGTTTCGACGGTGTCATCTGCCTCTACTGTATCTCCGGGCAGTTTGACCTCAGAATCGGGATGGACCAGTATGCGGTTGCCAAGGACTGTTTTGCCATCAGCCTCCCGGAAGACATCCTGTCTTTCTCATGGATTGGGAGTGGCGGCCCGGGGAATATCACCATTATGGCCATATCGGAACAGGTACTGCAAGAAATGGAATTCGACAGGCTGAGAGCCCTGTATACATACAGGCACCGGATGGTCAAAGTAGATGTACGTACGATGATTCTTATCCATAACTTCAGGAATATCTTCAGGTCCGTAGCAGGAAACCGGCATGACGATTCAAGACGGAGTCTGGCCTATCTACTCAGGTCCATGAACATTGAACTGTCACACATATGGGAGTCCCTGGCCGGCTCCGCGGCATCTGACAGAGAAGGTCATTATGCGCTGACCGAACAGTTTATCGCCCTGTTGGCCAGATACCATACGGAACACCGGGACTTGCAGTTCTATGCCCATCGGATGGGGCTCACACCTAAATACCTGTCATCGGCCATCAAGGCGTACGAAGGACATACTGCCCCGGAATGGATTGCAGAATATGTCCTTATGGAAGCCAGGTATTATCTCAGATACACGGACCTTCCCATCAAAATGGTTGCCTGGAAACTCCATTTCAAGAACCAGATGGATTTTTATCGTTACTTCAAGCGTCATACAGGAATGACGCCGTCCTTCTACAGGGAGCAGCCTGTCACAGATTAACGTACAAGGCCCTAATTGAAACGCTCCCGGTATTCCATGGGCGTGCAGCCCAGGCCTGTCTGCCCAATCCCTCGAACAGGCCGATGAGAACCGCACGCTCAGCCGGAAACAATATGAAGCCGGAATGGAATCTCTCAGCGACTATCTGGAAGCCGAAATGCTTTGGCGGCAAGCCTTCGCCACACAGGTAGAATCCCGCTGCCAGATGTACCTGGCCAGCGTACAATTCCTGAAAGCTTCCGGGCAAATGGAATGATAGAGGCGATTGGATTGCAGAGGCTTGTTTATACCTATAAATCCGAATTTACCTCATTGGATTCTTTTTCGTTTTCGGCTTCGGAAGGGCCGGAATCGTGGCTTTGATAAGTGCTGTCAGGTAATCCCGGTCATCCACATCGCTGATGTAGAAGTAGTCCTTTGCACCGTCATACGGCGGCCGGGAGATGACTTCTTTCAGCACAGCCCGGCCAGGCTCTGTCACCTTCACGTAGAAGTTATTGTCGCATATGAGTCCGAAGAGGATACCGTCGCAATAGGCGCAGTAGTCTCCCATCATCTTTTTCACGGCAATCTCTCCAGCACCGGAGCACTGATCGATGATATACTGAATGAAATCCGGATTGCAAGCCATATGTATCGTTTTTCTAATTCTCAATAACTCGGCAATGACCGATCTCTTTCTCAAGTTCCGTTTGAGAATGATGATGGCCATGTCGGTTATCTGTCACATAGTGATTATGCTCGTGCGAGTGAATGATTTCGTGCGTGTGTGTGCTGCCGTCGTGAGTATGCGTCAGGAAATGATGGTGCTTATGGACGTGGCTGTAGATGATGGTATCGGCCACAGTGAAAGCAGTACCTACTATCATCAGGACAAGGGCAATCATATAGATGCCTGTCAGTTGTTCCTTCAGGAATACGAAGGACAAGAAGGCTCCAATAAACGGGGCGAAAGCATAATAGGTGCTTGTGCGGGCTGCACCGATAATCCGTTGGGAATAGGTGTAGAAATAAATGCTGAGTCCATATGCAATAAATCCCAGCAGGAGAAGAATGCCGATGTTAGCTGCAGCTGGAAAAGGCTCCCGTATAGCCATGGCTATGCATAGGGCTCCCAGTCCGGAACCAAAGCCCTTCACCATCACTATCTCCATCGGATCTTTTCCGGCAATCTGACGGGTACAGTTGTTCTCCAGGCCCCAGCATATCGTTGCGCCAAGGACAAGCAGAGAGCCACTGGAGAAGCGCAACGCCTCCAATGCGGAACTACCTTCAAGGGACAGTAGCATGCTTGCTGCTGTAACCAGACCAATGGCCACCCAAAGTCGTGGACTCACTTTTTCCCGGAAGAAGAGCAAGGCTATCAGGGCGGTGGCCACAATCTCGAAGTTATTGAGCAGGGACGCATTGGCCGCAGCCGTCTCCCGGAGGCCGTACATCATCAGGATGGGGGCGGCGATGTCAAGCCCTATCATAGCCACAGTGTATGGAAGGTCTTTCCGGGGCAGTTTTTCCTCTTGGACGGCTTTTCGCGTCAATTTCCGACCAATCATCATCGAGCCCATCCCCACGCCAGCGCCCAGATACAGGAACGCAGCGACCATCGTAGGAGACACACTCTGCAGCAGCACCTTGGAGACCGGGGTACTGACCGCATAGAGGGCCGCCGCAAGAATTGCGAAGATGATGGCTGTGAACTTTTTGTTACGAAACACTGTGTAGAGTTGACTAAATTTCGATTTAACGGCCTAAAGTTAATCATTAACCGCCACTTGTCCAAACGAAAGGCCCCCTGGAGACTCTCCAGAGGGCCAAACAGGTTCAGGGCTATTGTCCGAAGACTACGGCTCGCCGCCACCGGCCGCAGCAGCGGCCCACTTGACTTCTGCCAGCATGGTGCCGGACTTTTCGCCGGTGCTGGAGTTGACGTAGTAGTAGCGGAAGAAGATCTTCGGGGCCGCAGCGCTGGGGGCGCCGTACTTGGCTACGTAGTCGGCGTGGATGTCGTTGGCGGCATCGGTGGGCTCTTCCACGAGCTTGATGCCGGAAGCCTTGGCATGGGCACGAGTCACACCGTTGGACTGACCTTCGGTGGCCTCAATCACGAGGTAGAT
>Ga0208297_1001663_pt1 | contig 18053 bp, 11 predicted proteins | sample LMS_cellobiose_e_FD_187367 | JGI IMG/M metagenome (GOLD analysis project Ga0208297, IMG submission 187367) | Rumen-fistulated moose microbial communities from Alaska, USA - LMS_cellobiose_enrichment (SPAdes) (version 2) | ecosystem: Host-associated > Mammals > Digestive system > Stomach > Rumen... | reverse complement strand
GAGACCCCGGCTGACGAAGCTCCGGTTGAGGAAGCTCCTGTAGAGGAAGCTCCGGCCGAGGCCGAGGCTCCTGCAGAGGCTGAATAAAGCGAATATAAAAGTCCCGTCTCCGGGGCGCTGGAAAACCGGCGCCTCGGAGTTTTTTTGTCCACGTGTGACGCACTCGTGACGGACACGTGACGCACCCGTGACGCGGAGTTGAATGCTCCGCGTTTTTAGTTGCTTTCAACAAAAAAATATGCAGAATCACCTTGACAAAGGGCGAAAACTGCGTATGATAATATACTACAAAACGGTTACAAACAGCTACTGTTTCTTTCTGGAACTTCTGCGGCGCGTGTGCGCTGCGGCAAGGAAGAAAAGGGGCATTTTCCGGGCCGCGCCCGGGTGCAAGCGCCGAAAGGCGGCAGATCTACAGCATACAAGCGAAACGGCAAAGCAGCCGAAAGGCTGCGGCGCAAAGCTAAAGGGCCTAAGCCCCCGCGGGGGTATGGCAGCCAGTTACCGAAATTGGATAGCCTGCGAGGATCATCAGCCGCGTTTCAGGCGCATTTTTTGTTTCCCGGAGTGTCGGAGAAGGCCCGGCGGCGGGCGGCTGATTCCGGGAAAAAATAGAAAAACAGAGCAAGTATTGATATAAACTAATTTACTATAGTTTATATCAATAGAAAAGCCAATAAAAACCAAAAAACGTGTGGAAAAGTGTCGTAATAGTATTGCAATATATTCATGTTTGTGTTATGTTTGTAACGATTAAGTATGACCATTGCGCTATGCACTTTTCCAGGAATAAGTTGGAAAAAGACTGGAGAAAAAATGGACCACAAGAACGAAAAAACCGAGCTCAAGGCGCCCTCTGAAAGCGCCGCCGCAGCCGCGGCGAAACCCAAGAAGAAAAACAAAGCCTGGAACGTGATATCCACCATCCTCGTGGTGCTTGTAGTTCTGCTGGCGCTGGCGCTTGTGGGCGCGAGGCTGGTGGGGCTAAAGGTGTATACGGTGCTATCCGGCTCGATGGAGCCTACGTATCACGTCGGCTCTGTCATCTACGTAAAGAAGGTCGATCCTTATACCATAAAGGAAGGCCAGCCTATAACCTTCATGCTGAATGAAACCACTATCGCCACGCACAGAGTGGTGGCCGTAGTTCCCGATGAGGAAGACAGTACGGTCGTCCGCTTCCAGACGAAGGGCGATGCTAACGCCACGCCGGACGGGTCCATAGATAACCCGCAGTCCCTCGTTCACTATAAGAATGTGATAGGCCGGCCGGTATTTACCATACCTTATCTTGGCTATGTCGCCGATTATGTACAGCATCCCCCGGGCATGTATATCGCGATAGCAGCGGCTGTAATAATCCTGCTGCTGGTGTTCCTGCCCGATATGTTTGACGATGGCAAGAAAGGAAAAGAAAAAAAGGAGGTAGAAGGGAAGAAGGAAACGGAGAATGAGGCGAGCGCCCTTCCGGGCGCAGTCGAAGAAGGCCCGGAAGAGGGCGAAGAGACCAAAGACTGAGAATCCCAAACCCTATAAGAAATGAGGCGAAAATCAATGAAGAAAAAAATCATCGCAGGCCTCGCTATGGTGCTTATCGTAACGATGGCCGTCGTAGGTACTTATGCGTACCTGACGGACAAGACTACTACGGTTACCAACACTTTTACCGTAGGTGATGTACAGATCGAGCTTGACGAGGCAAAGGTTGATGCATACGGCGTAGCTGATACTACAGCAACTAAACGCGTAACGGAAAATACCTATAAGCTCATCCCGGGCCATGAATACACGAAGGATCCTATTGTTCACGTGCTGAAGGACAGCGAGGCTTGCTATGTATTTATCAAAGTTGTTGATCCTCTTGCAAATCTTGAAGACACAACAACAATAGCAGCCCAGATTACCTCTGCTACTAATGGCTGGACCGAATATACGGCCGGCAGCACTACTGCATACAAAGTCTACTATAAGCAGGTAAGTGCAGAGGATGCAGCTGCAGGAAAAGACCTTCCGGTATTTGCAACCTTTAAGCTTAAGCAAGACGCTGATGTTTCCTCCTTCGCTACAGGCGGAACAAACGCGGGTAAAGCTATAGAGGTAACTGCTTTTGCTATCCAGAGCGATGGTATCAGTGGTGAGGCGGCTGCGTTTACCGCAATTAAGAACGCATATTCCGATGCTTTCCCCACTCCCTGATTTAACCCCGCAGCTTACTTAGCAAGATAAGGCCGGAAGGCGTTATCATAATTCTGTAGTTTCAAAAACTTAAAAGGAGCAAGAAACAATGAGTAAGAAAAAGATCGTTGCGCTGGCTCTTTCCGTAGCTATCCTCGCGGTAGTTATAGTCGGCGCGTCTCTCGCTTACCTTTCCGACAGAACGCAGGTAACCACAAATACTTTTACAGTCGGCAAAGTTAAGATCGAGCTCGACGAACACAAAGTTGACGCAACAGGCAAGAAGACAACGGAGACCACGAAGGAAGGCAACACCTACAATCTGCTGCCCGGCGTGACCTATGACAAGGACCCGTTCGTTACCGTCAAAGCGAACAGCGAAGACTGCTACGTCCGCGTAAAGGTAACGCTCGACAATGCGGATAAGATCTACAAGATTTATAATGATCACAACATGACCTGGACTTCCGCTATTGCTTTCTTCGGCGGATATGACCAGACTGTGTGGATCCCCGAAAGCCTTACCCCGCCCTCCGGCACCGAAACGACCTGCACCGTTACCTTCCGCTATAAAGAAGTTGTAGCAAAGAGCACTTCGGATCAAGTGCTTCCCGAGGTAATTAAGACAATAACTCTTCCGTCTTTTGTAACCGGTGATGATCTTGCATCGCTTCCGGCAACAGGATTCCACGCTACGGTAATAGCCGAAGCTATCCAGGCCGCCAGCTTTGCCGATGCTGATGCTGCGTGGGCTGCTTTCGACGCTCAGATGAATCCCCAGACCCAGCCCTAAAGTTCAAAGAGCATTTTTCAAAGGACCAAATACATCAGATTACTTTTTTATTTGATCTAAAAATCTAAAAAGGAGTAAACAACAATGAGTAAGAAAAAGATCGTTGCGCTGGCTCTCGCGGTTGCTATGCTCGCGGTAGTTATCGTAGGCGCATCTCTCGCTTATTTCAGCGACAAGACCGTAGTTGCAAAGAACACCTTCACCGTCGGCAAGGTCGACATCAAGCTCGAAGAGCACGTTGTAGATAAGAATGGTAAGGCAACCCAGGAACTCACTCAGACTGGTAACAACGATATCCTCACATATACCACGACTGATGATCAGGGAAATACCGTTACTAAGAAGTATGGCTACAGCCTGCTCCCCGGCCAGACCGTTGACAAGGACCCGTTCGTGACCGTTATCGGCGGCAGCGAAGAGTGCTATGTTCGTATCAAGGTAACTCTTGATAATGCTAACGAATTCCTCGAACTGTATCGCGATGCTATTGCGAACAACCAGATCACCAATCTGCAGGCAGCTCTGAATTTCTTCAGCTACGATGGTCAGGCTGGCTATAACTCCACTGATTGGATTGCACAGAACCTCGATTCCACAGCTCCGATCGTCGACAACAAGATCACTGTTACATTCAACTATAAGGAAAAGGTTGCGAAGAGCGCTACCGATACGGTCCTTAATCCTATCGTTTCCGCTGTGACGCTCCCCACCTTTGTTACCAATGCTCAGGCTGCTACCTTTGCGGAGAATGGTTTCGCTGTTGACGTTGTCGCCGAAGCTATCCAGGCTACCGGCTTTGCTGACGCCGCCGCTGCATGGGCAGCATTTGACGACGCGACCGTTCCCTTCGGCGTTGGCGCTCCCGCCGACGAACCCAATCCCTAACCCAACATTGTCTTAATCCCTTTGAGGTGACGAGCTTCAAAGGAAGCAAGCTGATGTTTCAAGCAAACGAAAAGAGACGGAGTAATATATGAAGAATAAGAAGAAAAAGTTAATATCGCTTCTTCTTGCCTTATCCTGTCTGTTTGTCGTTGTCCTTGTAACTCTCGCAGCCGCAGATAACGCAGAGTTTTACAGTCCGACTGCCAGGAACTTCATTACGACCGACGGCGTGCATATAACGCTCAAGGAGGTCTTCGACGGCACGGAGATCGAGGTCCCCGGAGAAGCCTCCGAGACCGCGAGCACGAATCCGTCCTCGAAGAGCGCGAGCGCGAAAGCTCTCTCGAAAGAGAGCGCGCCTGTCGCAGTGATGCCCGGCCAGGAGGTTGAAAAGGTAGTCTGGGTCGAGAATCTCGGAGCCCAGGCCTGGGTGAGAATAAAGATCCTCAAGAGGATCACTCTCGCCACCGGCGAGGCCGTCACCGACGTCGACGGCGTTATGCAGCTGGGCGAGATCAGCGCAAACGACTGGGCCGAGATGGACGGCTGGTACTACTGCCGCGCGGCCCTCGATAAAAACGAGCGCACGCCCTATCTTTTCACGTCTGTAAAGTTCTCGGAAGAAATGGATAACACCTTCCAGGGAAGCACGGCTGAAATACTCATAGTAGCCCAGGCGGTGCAGACGGCGCACAACGGCGGCCCGAACGGAGTCGCTACCCGCGCCGCGGGCTGGCCGGAGGACGATCCCTTCGGCGATGTCGATCCGGTTGATCCCGGAACAGGGGGGAATGAGCCATGAAAAAGTTAATAGCGCTCGTTCTCTGCCTGGTAATCGTCCTGGCGAACGCCGTGCCCGGCACTTGGGCCTACGGCGAAGATGAGCCGGAGGTCGGCGCCGCGCCCGCAGCGGGGGAGCAAGTCCCTGCCGAGGGCGAGGTTGAGATAATAGCCGAGGTATCGGAGGATACGGAGATAGCGGTCGGCGAGGCGGGGGAAGGCCCCGCGCCCGAAGCCGCGGCCGAGGAAGCAGAAGCCGAGCCTGAGGCCGAGCCGGAGCTTGAGTCCGCGCCTGTGCGCGAGCTTGAGTCCGAGTCGAAGCTCGTCAAGGTCGTGGGCGTGCTGCCTGCGGAGGCGGAGCTTGTGGCCGAGCAGGTGGCTGATCCGTTCGCAAAGGCGGAGCCCATGCTTGCCCCGAAGGGGCTTCTGAGCGCGCCGGCGGCTCCCATGCTTGCGGCGCCGGAGGGCGATCCCGCGCCCGGCGAAGAAGGTATATCTGCGGAAGCAGAGGCGGAAGATGGCTGGAAGGCCGCGGCCTTCTATGACATCAAGCTGCTCAATGGCGGCGAGGCTCTCCTGCCGGAGGGCGCAGTTACCGTAACTATAGAAGACGTCCCGCTTACAGTTGAAAACGGTGTGGTCAGCGTGAAGCACTTTCTCGACAGCGAGGAAGCGATCCGCGCGGCTATAGAGGACGGCAGCGCGGAGGCTGTGGCGGATGCGGCGTATGCCGCGGCGTTCCCGGCGGAAGCGGCTGCGGCCGAGGCTGTAACAGGCGAGGCGGGTATCGTTTTCGTAGAGACCATAACCGCAGAGGATGGTCTCGTGGTGGAAGGCAGCAGCGTTACCTTCCCGGCGAAGAGCTTTTCGATATACGCAGTCGGCGAAGAGGAAGACCATTACAGACTGAATGTGACCTTCCATAAAGCGGACGGAACTGCCGTCGATATGCTTGTAAAGGCAGCCGACATCGAATCTATCGATACCATAATCTACGACCCCGGCACGGGTGAGCTTCCGCTTAACAAGCTTTTCCGCGGCTGGACAACGACAGAAAACTATACAAGCGAGACCCCGGCAAAGAATATCGACGGGATCAGAGAAGAAATAGCAGCAATACTCACAGCCGGCCTTGAGGACGACCTGACCGGTGAGGAGCAGTTGGACGTTTACGCCATGCTGTTCAACGCCTATACCGTCACATTCAAGGACGAGACAGGCGCTGTCATCATCAAGGTGGACGACCTGCTCTTCAAGGATACCACGCCGGCTGACGAGAGGGTCTACAACATTAACGAGCCCTACACCCCGGCAAATGCAGACGCAAACTTCGTCGGCTGGAAGGTCACGAGCGGCAGCGACAATATATCCGCTCCCGCGAACGGACTCTACTATCCGAACGAAACAGACGCAGTGCTTTCCGGCAGCGTAGTGTTCGAGCCGTACCTTGAAAACGGCTGGTGGATATCATTCATCGAAAACGGCAAAGGAGCCACCTACACCGGCCCGCAGTTCGTAAAGAACGGCGAACTGTCTCACGCGCCTGAGAAGAATCCGACCAGACTCGGATACACCTTCGGTGGCTGGTATTTGAACGAACAAGGTACTGGCGAGGAATATACCTTTGAGCAGGAACTTACAGGCAGACTCAATCTATATGCCAGCTGGATAGCGGTAGAACAGGCCAACTATACCGTCATCATCTGGAAGCAGAACGTTGCAGGAACCGGATACGACTTTGAAGAGTCAATCTCCTTTACCGGACATGTAAATACTTTTATTTCAGTTGTTACAGAAGAGGGTACAGGCAACAACAGGCATGCAGTTGTAGACAACGTCGATAAGACCTATGAAGGTTTTCATCTCGACGGTTTTGAAACGGGTGTACCAGTTGCGCCGGAGGGAACAGCTGTTCTGAACGTTTATTATGACCGCAACGAGGTCACACTGAACTATTATCTCTACGGCGATACTCAGAACGATAATTATACTGAGCTCCCGGATACGGATAACAGCACTTCTCCTCAGTTTGGTTTGATAGACGGCGAATATGAGCAGCTTACCTATACCGGCGGTAAATGGTACTACAGTACCGGAGAGACGGGTTGGGTTTCCACAACATCCAACAACACGTCACCACAACAGTATGGCGTTGTAAACGGCGAGTATGTTGAGCTGTATTATAGGAGCCAAAACGGCGGCAACGGCAACAGAAGATGGCAATATATTTCAGGGTATAGGTACGATAGGGTAGGTTCACTTGATGTCCTTAATGGCCCTTATTTTGGCATTGTAAACGGTGATTATGTTGAATTGACTTGGGATTGGTCTGATTTGAGGTGGGAATACGGGAACGGTACAGAATATAGAGGCAACCGTTACACCAGATCACCACAATACACGAATTACACTGGAACGCGCTATATTCAGCAACAGGCTACTGCCGAATACACGGGTATCCGTTACAGAAAAGACACGTCAAGATGGACGATCTACAAGTCGTACAAAGGCCTCTACGGATCCACGCTTGCCGACAATAATTATACTTGGCCGAGCGAGTATGACTGGTATGCAATTGGCAATAACAACGGAACCACCGACGGAATGCGCACAACATTCCTGGATGCTTTTCTGCCCAGCGACGCGGCCACTATGGTCAATTTCTATGGCAGAACAGCAGCAGGCGGTTCGAAATCTGTAGAGTTCTGGAAGCAGAAAGCTGACAAATCCGGATATGAGCTTGACTTCACCGTTCCAACATCATCCAACGCTTCTTTCAGCATCAGCGACAAGTACAACGGATTCCATGCGGCTCAGTACAGTACGGACAACGGACAGACATGGACAAATCTCGGCGGCAAAGATTCAGACGGGTACTATGCCACCGGTGTAACCTACAGCAGCAAGCTGATGATACGTTTCGACCGTGATTCGTACAAACTGACATTCTGGGATGGCGCCTATTTCAACGGAAACGGAGTGATCCTCGCTGACCATCTCAACATGGGCCAGCTTAAGGAAGTAAACGAAGTGCTCTACGGAGAAGACATCAGTTCCTACAACAAGGGCGGAGCGGATTACTTTGAGCCGGAGACCACGGGCTTCGTTTTCGAAGGCTGGTATTATGACGATCAGTGCACGCAGCCCTGTACCTTTACTACTTTGCCGGAGGGTGGACTTTCCGTGTACGCCAAGTGGCGGCAGAGGCAGTACCGAGTGTTCCTGCATCCGAACATTCCGACGGACGAAGAATTCGAATGGGCGGATATAAACCAGACGACATCCTTCCGCGTAGATTACAACGCGGTCATATCCAGCGGCAAGGTCATAGACGGCGAACGTACCGGCTATGAGATAGTCGGCTGGTACAGAGACGAGGCCATGAGGCAGTCTTTCAACTTTGAATCACACCTCACCGAGAATACCGTTACCGCCGCATACGACAAGACCCGCCCCTCGGAGCTTGACAAGTGGGGCAGCGAGCTCGGCGAAAAGAGGACCTATACCGACGGCAAGGACTACGTCTGGGCCGGTGACGACTGGTACATGGAAGACGGCGAGATGGTCCCCTGGAACAAGGACGAGAGCCGTTTTTGGATAGAGCAGAGCCTGGATCTCTACGCCAAGTGGAGAAGAGTGATCGACGGCGCAAAGGGCATCTACCTCGAGTATAACGGCGACGGCGGCACTCCCGTTCCGGAAGACGATACCCCGTATCTCGATCAGGCTCCGGCAATAGCCGGCGGCGCGCCGACCTCTCCGGACGACACTAAGGTCTTCAAATACTGGATAGTCATGAAGTGGAACGGCTCTGAGTACGAGGAGACGAGTGAGCACATCCTTCCGAGCGATGAATTCACCGTCCAGCTCGCTTACGCCAAAGCTGAAGACATTCAGAATCCTGCGCCGGGAGGTGACACCAAGAAGTACACGGTGCAGCTCAAGGCTTACTACGGCCCGATAGAGGAAGAGACTAAGACCCAGATAATCTATGACGGCAACGGCGGCACGATAGCCAATGCGCCCGCCGGTTCGAACATTGAAGTCTCCGGCAACAGGATCATCTTCAAGGAGCTTACCGTAAATGCCGACCACACCGCACTTGCGGCCAGCACCTATACCCGAGAAGGCTATGAGTTCCTTGGCTGGGCGCTTTCCGCAACGGCGGCGACGCCAGATTTCACGGCAGGGCAGACCATTGCGGCCGATAACCTCGATCCGACAGACAACATCCTTTACGCCGTTTGGAAAGAAAAGACGGTCGAAATCAAGTACGAGGTGATTGGCCCCACGGGCTCCGGCACCGTAAGTCTCGCGAGCGAGACTGTTAAAGTCGAAACCGGCACTCCTGCCGGCTCCACCGCAACAGCTGAGGAAGGCTACCGCTTCATAGGTTGGTTTGACAACGAGGCCTGCACAGGCACCGCCCTGAGCACCGAGCCGCATTTCACCCCGACCAAGGCCGAAGGCGCAGCGCTTTGGACTGACGCGACCTACTACGCCAAGTTCGACCACAACACCACGACACTCACGATCACCAACACCGGCATGTCCGGCCACGGTGAGCAGGGAGCTATCTTCACCATTACAGGCAAGGGTTACGAATCCGGCCTGAAGATCGCCGTCCCGAACGGCCAGTCCGTGACGATAGCGGGAGTCTACGTCGGCGAAACGTACGAGATCACCGAAGAGGGCTCATGGTCCTGGCGGTATACCCAGAAGTCAGTTACCACAAAGGCGCTTGCCGCCGGCGGTAACTACTGCACCATCACAAATGTTCCCAACGGTAAGAATAAGTGGCTCAGCGACTGCGCCTGGAGCAGCACCGCGGCATTCGTAACACCGGACGGCACAGACGTTACCCCGGACGAACAGTCCGGCGGTGAAGGTTGAGAAGGGAGGGACGTCTTTTGAAAGTTAAGTTTTCAAAGAAAGCACTCGTGCTCGTTATCGCGGCGGCCCTCCTGATCGCGCTCGCCGTGGGCGGCGCGCTGGCCTTCCTCAAGGACAGCACCGATCCCGTCTCCAATACGTTCGTCCCCGGCGTCGTCGACTGCGAGGTCGAGAGCGACTACTCGGTGAAAAACGTAGCGGGCGATACCCACATCCGCGCATATATCCGCGCCGCCGTCGTGCTCAACACCGTGGACGAAAACGGCAACATAACCGGCAACGTGGCGGACGAGTCGACTTATCTCGTTGCGGATGGATGGACCGAGAGCGGAGGATACTATTACTGGACAGGTACCCCTGATAAGCCCGCCATTGTCGAGGTCGGCGCCACCACAGGCAGCCTGCTCAAAACCGCCGTGCCCGAGGGCGTGAGCGTCACCGTGCTCGCCGAGGCCATCCAGGCCGACGGCTTCCCGGCAAGCGTGACGAACGCCGTCGATGCTTTCGCGTACGCCATAGCGAACGGAGGTGCCTGATATGAAGAAAAAACTTCTGATAGCACTCTCCATCGTGCTCGTCCTTGCCATAGCGGGCGGATTGATGTACGCCCTCGGCGCCGATAAGGTCGCGGAGGTAGTGTTCGACGCAACGGAGCATACGTTCAGCTTCAATAACGTCAGCTACGACATCGACCCGAACTACCCCGATCTGTTCCAGGTAAGAAACGCCATGCCCGGCGATACTTTCCCCGGCCCCGGCGAAGACTGGAAAATCAGGGTGAAAGTGGATAATATCCCCGCAAACATCACCGTGAAGATGTATGTGACGGCGACGCTCGACACCGTGCCCGATAAGTATGCGGAGGATTACAAGGCGCTTTTGAGCGGCGAGTTCCCAATGCAGCTGAGCGCCAGCTTTACCGACGATGACGGAAATCTGCAGAACTTCTACACCACAGATAACGTTTACGGCGAGAAAGAGCTCTTCATCGGCACTTACACCAGTTCCGGCGACTCGAAGGATATCGACCTGACACTGACGTTCCCGATAGACGCCGGAAATGAGTATGCCGATCGCACCGGCGCCATTGACTGGGTGTTCAAGGCGGAAGTCATTGAAAAAACAGATCCAGGTCCCGGTCCTGGCCCCGGCCCCGGCCCTGGACCAGGTCCCGGTCCTGGCCCTGGCCCTGGTCCCGGCCCGCAGCTGAACACTGAGGATCACTTCGCCTACATCATAGGCTACCCCGACGGCACCGTAAGGCCGGAGAACAACATTACCCGCGCCGAGACGGCCACGATACTCTTCCGTCTGCTCACCGACGAAAGCCGCAGCGAGTACTGGAGCACCAGCAACAGCTACAGCGACGTTCCCGGAAACGCATGGTACAATAATGCTGTTTCCACGCTGAGCAACGCCGGAATCATAACAGGCTATCCGGACGGGACCTTCCGCCCGAACGCACCGGTAACGCGCGCAGAGTATGCGACTATGTTCAGCCGCTTCTTCGACGTGATCGATGCGGGCAACATATCCTTCAGCGATATCGAAGGACACTGGGCTAAAGCCTGGATACTCAGCGCAGCCTCCAGAGGGTTTATCAACGGCTATCCGGACGGCACCTTCCGTCCTGACCAGAATATAACCCGCGCCGAGGCCATGACGCTGACGAACAGAGTTCTCGGCCGCAAGCCGGACAAGGATCATTTCCTCGAGGATATGGCGGTCTGGGAAGACAATCCGGAGGGCAAGTGGTACTATGAGGCGGTTCAGGAAGCAACGAACTCGCATGAATACGAGATGAAGGATGCTGATACCGACAGCGCGTATGAGGAATGGCTTGAAATCCTTCCGACTCGCGACTGGGCCGCGCTTGAAAGACAGTGGGCTGAGGATAATCAGAACGGAGCTTCCAACGTCTATACCTCAAAACCGTAAAGAAAAATAATAAAGGAAAAGCTCTACAAGCAAAGAGAACAGCGGTACAGGTTTTAATGCTTGTACCGCTGTTGCTTCTTCCCAAAAGTATAAAAAATGTTGCCCCTCTTTTTTCAGAGAGGATTGAAATGTAATCATCGCATAAGAGATTTGAAGCTATCCGGCAGATCTGAGAGAATAGCATAGAGCATATGCAGCCGGTTACAGCAAACAAAGTCCATTCATATGTGAAGAGACTTATACGGAATAAAAAACAAACTTTTTATAACAACTTAGTGTAGCTTATAACGAAAAAACAAAACAAGATCCGATAACCACACGGAGATGCGATTATGCCGACATGGATAACTGATAATTCAAAATATATATTGCTGTTTCTTGGAGTTCTGGCTGGCCTTCCGCTGGTTTGGAAACGGCGAAAGAGGATGAAGCTGAGCAGGTCGTGGCTGGTGCCGCTTTTGTGCCTGGTATTCACGGTTTTAAGTCTGTTTTCAGCAATCGCTTTTGCTGCACTGGAAAGTCTGATTTCGGGAAAGCAAGTCAGCTTCGGAGCTATATCGACGTATGGCATATACTTCATCTGTCCGTTTCTGCTTTTCGCGGCGGCAAGGATCGCGCGGCTGGAGAAAAAAGAACTGCTGGATGCGTTTGCGCTTTATGCAGTTCCTTCTCTGTTTCTGATGCGGTGCAATTGCCTGATCTCAGGATGCTGCCTGGGAAGAGTTATCCCTGGGACGGATTCCAGATATCCTACGAGGGAGATCGAACTTGTTTTTTACATAATTATTTTTTTGTTGCTGCTTTGGAGAGAAAAGCACGGGAAAAACGTTCCGGGGCAGCAATTTCCGCTGCTGATGGCAGCGTACGGCGTATTTCGGTTTATAGAAGAATGGTTCCGTGAAGGAACCGGCTCGAGCTATCTGCACTTAGCGCATTTTTGGTCTATACTTGCCGTTGCGGCAGGCGCCAGCATCTTTTTTGAGCTCGGAAAGAGAGCGGGGAGGAAAAAGAAATGACGAAACAAATGATGAAGAGTGTTTTAAATAGATTCGGCGGCCTGCTGCTTGCAGCCTTTATGCTTTTGAGTCTCATTCCGGCAATTGAGACAACAGCTAAGGCGGCAGGAAGTCTGAATACAGAGATAGCCGGCCTCTCGGCTGCGTATGATAACGGTACATGGAATATAAGCGGAAACACAATAACCGGAACGGTAAAGACTTCTTCATCCTCCGGATGCACCGGTACTACATATACTGCCCAAACAGGCACCTTGACTTTTACTAATACAGGCAGTACAGAAGCGATACTATCGTATATGGTATCGCTGTCCAGCGGAACGGGCAGCATTCTTACACCTGCGGGAAATATCTCAGTGAGTCTTGCGGCCGGAGCTACAGCGACAGTATCGGTTATCTCCAACAACAATTCGGAAGATACATCGGTAGTAACGATCAAGAATATCTCTTTTTCTCAGATTAAGGAGGTCGCCGTTACCTATGCTGCAGCTGAACATGGCTCATACTCGGTGGACGGAGAGGCGGTCACATCAGAGCGGACGATAACGAAACCATCCAGCGAAAAGTTTGCGCTTGCTGCAACGGCAGCATCCGGGTATCAGTTTCTGGGCTGGTACGACGTGACTCATGGCACATATTTTTCCTTAAAAGCTTCTGATGAAGTATACATTACAGAAAGCATAACGATCCGCCCGGATTTTGCGGTGGCGGGACTTGGCATCTTTGAAACAGGAGGACAGCCTTTCTCGGCTCTGAATGAAGCGGTAAGCTATGCGCAGAATAACAGTCAGTCTAAAATAACTCTTATAAAAGACGGGACTCTGCCAGCAGGCAGCTATACGATCCCGAGCGGGATCACCCTGCTGATACCTTTTGATGACGCTCATACAATGTATACGGCCAATCCGGCGGTGGTATACGGGAGCCATACGAACCCCACCGCATACAGAACTCTGGCAATGGCCTCGGGAGCAAGTATTACTGTAGCCGGAGGCGGCGCTTTAAATCTGAGCGGCAAGCTCAGCTCATCGGGACAGATGGGCGGCTGGAACGGAACTCCTACCGGACCTGATGGACGGATAAATATGCAGGCAGGGAGCAGTATTACCGTAGAGAACGGTGGAGCCCTCTATTGTTGGGGATATATTTACGGTTCCGGGTCGGTAGAAGCAAAGTCGGGCGCAACTGTCTATGAGGCGTTTCAGATAAAGGATTGGCGAGGAGGAACTGCAACATCAAACATTTATGATTATGCATTCATCTTCAGCCAGTATTATGTTCAGAATATCGAAGTGCCGCTGAAGATAAACTCCGGAGCGACTGAGAAGCTTTATTCGGCTGCAAATGCGTCCGGCTCTGCTTATCCGATAAGCGCTACCTTTGTAGGAAACGGAGGTATGTTTACCGTTTCCTCCGGCTATATGATCAAGGACTACATAGAGGGAACTGACAGGCTGAACGTAGAGCTTCATGGAAACGCTTCCGTTTCCCCTATGACAATAAGCGGACTTCCGCTTATCGGCAGCATCAGTACCAGCTCCTATATTCTTCCGATCAACGGGAACATTACGGTTGAAATCCAGTCCGGAACTACAATGATTAATCAGGACATTGAACTGCTCCCGGGAGCGGAAGTCAAGATTGCTGATGGAGCGAGCATGTCCATCTTATCGGGGAAAAAAGTCTATGTATACGATAACGACGACTGGGGCAATTTCACAGGAAATGCCAGATTGTATGTGATAGGCTACTCCGTTGCCAATGGCGTTACGGCAAAACGTAATGCAAATAGCTTGAAAGATGTTGAGATTGACGTAAACGGTACGGTGAATGTTTCCGGCAATTTCTATACATCTGTCGGAGGAGCGAATATCAAAAGCTCGCAGAAAACCGGCGAGGTGATTCTTTCTTCAAAACCAACAGGCGATTCGACTATTTATGAGATGGCAAATAACAGCACAAAGACAGCTGTGACCTTCAATCCTGCAAGACTTCATAACGGCGACGGCACTTATACGGCCACAGACGGGGTAGCGGCGGGTACGACGTACTTTTATTGCCCGATCCACGATAAGTGGGAAACAGAGTGCAGTGCTGAGACCTATACTATAACGTGGAAAAACTACGACGGAACGATCCTTAAGGTTGACGAGAAAGTACAGGAAGGCACAGTTCCAAGCTATAGCGGTGCGACACCCGAAAAGCCTGCGGACGCGCAGTATACTTACACGTTCGCCGGATGGGATCCGGAGCCCGTGGCAGTGACCGGAGACGTCACATATACGGCGACATATTCTTCGGCAATCAATAAGTACAACGTCACATGGAAAAACGCGGACGGAAGCGTCCTTGAAATCGATACAGAGGTATCCTACGGCGAAACACCTGTATTTAACGGCACTATGCCGACTAAACCTGCAGATGAGAGCTATCACTATACAGCAAGCTGGACTCCGGAGATAGGACCGGTTACAGGCAATGCAGAATATCTTGTTTCGTTTACAGAAGAAGGGCATAGCTGGGATTCGGGAGAAATAACGACGCAGACTACTTGCTCTGCCCCGGGTGTAAGGACATATACCTGTACTGAATGCGGCCACACTAAGACGGAGGAAGTAGCAGCGACCGGTCATACGGAAGAAGTAATACCCGCAGTGGCAGCGACGTGCACGGAAACTGGCCTTACGGAAGGCTGGAAGTGCTCAGTGTGCGGCGAGATACTTACAGCTCAGGAAGAGATTCCGGCGCTCGGACATGATTATGTGGCAGTGGTAACAGCACCTTCATGCACGGATAGAGGCTATACGACGTACACCTGCAGCCGGTGCGGCGACAGTTATGTAGATAACTATACAGACGCGCTTGGGCATGATTGGGGAGAGTGGACGGTAACGACGGCTCCGACCTGTACGGAAGCGGGAGAAGAGACGCGTAGCTGTTCGCGCTGCGAGGAGAGCGAGACGAGAGCCGTTGACGCCCTCGGGCACGATCTTGTCCATCACGAGGCGCAGGCGCAGACATGTACGGAGATCGGCTGGGAAGCATACGACACCTGTTCACGCTGTGATTACACGACATACGTTGAACTTCCGGCTGCGGGACATACAGAAGAAGTAATACCTGCAGTGGCAGCGACATGCACGGAAGCGGGCCTTACGGAAGGCTGGAAGTGCTCAGTGTGCGGCGAGATACTTACAGCTCAGGAAGAGATTCCGGCGCTCGGGCATGATTATGTGGCAGTGGTAACAGCGCCTACATGCACGGATAGAGGCTTTACGACCTATACCTGCAGCCGGTGCGGCGACAGTTATGTAGATAACTATACAGACGCGCTCGGCCATGACTGGGGAGAGTGGACGGTAACGACAGCTCCGACCTGTACGGAAGCGGGAGAAGAGACGCGTAACTGTTCGCGCTGCGAGGAGAGCGAGACGAGAGCCGTTGACGCCCTCGGGCATGATCTTGTCCATCACGAGGCACATGCTCCGACGTGCATGGAAATTGGCTGGGATGAGTACGATACCTGCTCACGCTGTGATTACACGACATACGTTGAACTTCCTGCTGCGGGACATACAGAAGAAGTAATACCTGCAGTGGCAGCGACATGCACGGAAGCGGGCCTTACGGAAGGCTGGAAGTGCTCAGTGTGCGGCGAGATACTTACAGCTCAGGAAGAGGTTCCGGCGCTCGGACATGATTATGTGGCAGTAGTGACGGCGCCTACATGCACGGATAGAGGCTTTACGACGTATACCTGCAGCCGGTGCGGCGACAGTTATGTAGATAACTATACAGACGCGCTTGGGCATGATTGGGGAGAGTGGACGGTAACGACGGCTCCGACCTGTACGGAAGCGGGAGAAGAGACGCGTAACTGTTCGCGCTGCGAGGAGAGCGAGACGAGAGCCGTTGACGCCCTCGGACATGATTGGATGTTTGTTGACTTTACTTGGTCAGAGAGCGAAAACAGCTATATTGCAGCTGCCAACTATGTCTGCGCAAATGATGAGAGCCATACCGAGGCTGTCAGCGTTAATATAACAAGCACCATGGGTATAGGTGAAAACGCAGGAATGACTGTTTATATAGCTGAGGTCAGCAAGAATGACAGTCTGGACGGGCAGTCGCATTCCGATACAAAGGCGGTAGCCAATACATTTACCGTTGAGCCTGTTACCGAGGTATTAACTTATATCGGCCAGGTTATAGAGCCAGCAGTCACCGTAATGGATGGCGAGGCTGTTCTGGAAAAAGATAGGGATTATGAGGTAACATACGCAGAGAATAAGAATGCGGGCACGGCAACCGCAACGGTAACTGGAATCGGCAGCTACTGCGCAGCAGAGCCTGTAACGATAGAGTTTACGATAAACCCGGCCGATCTCAGTACAGGCTCGATTGCTGATATCGGGGAACAGGCCTATACCGGCAGCCAGGTCACGCCGAACGTCACGGTAACAGACGGCAGCGGCAATAAACTGAAAGCAGATACCGATTATACCATCAGCTACGATAACAACGTAAACGCCGGCACAGCGACAGTGACGATAACCGGAACCGGAAACTATACCGGTAAGCTGACGGCGGAATTCATCATTAAGCAGGGCAGCACCCCGCCGCCGAGTCCCGGTGGAGGAGGTGGCGGCGGAGGAGGCGGAAACCCGCCGGCACCTCGTGACGAAGCAAAGCATATGGCTTATATAAACGGCAAGGGCGCCGGTATGTTTGACCCGGACGGAAAACTTACGCGAGCAGAAGCGGCAGCGCTACTGGCACGTCTGACCGAGAGCTTTAAGGAAACCGGTTACTACGCCGGCTCGGACTACACCGATGTTGCGGCGGACAACTGGTTCTACAAATATGTAAGCTTTGCGGAGGCGGAAGGTATCTTTACAGGATATGAAGACGGATCGTTCCGGCCGAACAGCAACATAACGCGCGCAGAGTTTGCAACGGCCATAGTGCGCTTCCTTGGTCTGCCGGCTGAACAGAACGCGGCGGCAGATTTCAGCGATACCGCCGGACACTGGGCGGAAAGCTATATAGCGGCTCTGCAGTCCGCCGGCATAGTAGAGGGGTACAACGGGAAGTACAATCCGAACGACAACATTACCCGCGCCGAAGCGGTAACGATACTCAACCGCGCGCTTGAGCGTGAGCCGGACGCGGGGCTGGATATTACAGCGCTTGGCCTTGAAAATCCCTTCTCGGACGTTTCGGAGTCCGCCTGGTACTACCTGCAGATATTGGAAGCGGCAGTGGAGCACCTGAAAGCTGATTTCCACGGCGCAAAAGGATGACCGGGGAATAAAACTTCTGCCATAAAATCAGCACCGTTGAAAGTGTATAAATACCGGCAGCCGATTCTCGAGAAAGAGTCGGCTGCCGGTATATACTTTGGTTGTGAAACAAAATTATAAATAATATCTGTATTGTGCAGGATGTCAGCTAAGACCTACGCTGAGAACAAAAAAAGCATTATTATGCAAGAGAGGCTTCAGGTGCTTTTAATTGTTCGGGGTGTTCGGAATTGAAATCTGTCAAAAATCTTTCGGTGTCGCCGCCGGGCT
>Ga0208297_1001661_pt1 | contig 18074 bp, 23 predicted proteins | sample LMS_cellobiose_e_FD_187367 | JGI IMG/M metagenome (GOLD analysis project Ga0208297, IMG submission 187367) | Rumen-fistulated moose microbial communities from Alaska, USA - LMS_cellobiose_enrichment (SPAdes) (version 2) | ecosystem: Host-associated > Mammals > Digestive system > Stomach > Rumen... | reverse complement strand
TAGCTTTCGGACGAGGTAGAGTATGCCGTCTTCGGTGGGGTAGGGGACAAACAAGGTCTGGTCATTGTTGCAAGCCAGCGTTGCGCTTCTATCTTCTTGTATCAAGGCTCCCTTCCCCCCCCCATCACAGCCGCCACGGATTTTCAAGGTGTAGGGAATAAGCGCACATGGAACCTTGTGCGGGTCGTTTCTCCCGGCGCATAGTGTCATGGTTTTTTCTCCTGTGATCTGTCCGTTGTAGAAGTCAACCGCTTGCGGCTTACCCCCCCCCATGACTACGGGAACAGTAACCATCGGCTGATTGTTTCCGCTCATACCGGCTGCGGCGGTGATCGTCGGGGCTATGCCCTCGGTGATCTCGGCGTTGCCTTGCGCCGTTGCCAGACAGATCGGAACCGCTACAAACGGGTGATCGCATAGCGTATGTAGTGTCGGAGCCATGTTTTCTAAGGTTTCGGCGTTTGCCTGACCACTTGCTCGACAGATAACGGGACAGCGATCAATGTCTCGGTTCCCCCCCCCCACTTACGCCGCCGCTTGCTCTGAGCGTGGAACTCACGTCCTCTTGCTCAAACTCGGCATAGCTCTGGTTCGGGAACCCTTGCGGTACAACTACGAGTGGGACGTTACCCCCCCCTGTTCCCATTCGACCGGCGAGGGTTTGAACAATGTTATCTCCCGCCAGGGAAACTCGCTTGTCCTGGGGGTGGCTTTCCACCGCATAACAGCGATAGTGTTCCTCAGAGCGATCACCAGCAGTTCCGGGAGCGGCTTGCCCCTTTCTTCTGACCGCCGTAAAATCCCTTGACAAGCCCTCTCGCTCAAAAAGTATTTCTCCGGCACATTGTCCTCCAAGATCGAGGACAGCGAAGATACGCTTGCGTCGTTGGGGGACTCCCCAAAATTGAGCGTCGAGCTGCCGCCAGGCCAGCGAGAAGTGATCTCCCAGGTACAGACCGGCTTTTCCCCATTTACCGCTCGGCGGTCGAGGAACATCAGCGTCGGGGTCGCAGATTTGACAGAGTTCTTCGACGACTCTCTGGAAGTCCCCCCCCTTGTTGCTGCTGAAAGCGCCGGTGACGTTTTCCCACATGGCGATTTGCGGGTATTTTCCATGTGTGGCTTTCCTCATTTCTTTGATGATACGGACGGCTTCAAGGAACAAACTCGACTCTTCACCCTCCAAGCCCTTGCGGTTTCCCGCGATAGAGAGGTTTTGGCAGGGGCTACCGAAGGTAATCACGTCCACAGGCTCGATCTCCGCGCCGTTCAGCTTGGTTATGTCGCCCAGGTGAGCCATGTTCGGGAACCGGCTCGTCGTGACAGCTTTCGGGAAAGGTTCGATCTCACTCGCCCAGGCGGGGACGATACCGCAAGCGGTCGCTGCCAGAGGGCAAGTCCCGGAACCGTCAAATAAACTTCCGAGCTTCATCACGCATCCCTCAGATAGCTCACAACCTGATCGTAGCGGTCACAAATCATCTGAATGTTGCGCTTGTCCTGACGCTCACGCCACTCCACTTCATCGAAAATCTCCTGATCGAGCAGGGCGGTCACTTCATTCTCAATGAGAGTGGTAATGACTTTGGGTTCGAGAGCGTCCAGCTCCCAACACTCGTAGCCGAAACGCTCAATATAGCCGTTGGAACGAGCGTCGGTAACTTTCGTCGGGTTCGGCGGGGGATTGAACGTCTCGATCTGCTCCATCGTCAGAGCGACGCGCTTGACCTCCACATCTGCACCGAACATTTCAAGCCGCTCCTGAATGTCACGGGTCATGTCGATACCAGACGGGTCGTGATCGCCAAGATGAATGATCGTCCTGCTCTCGCGTTGATCTTGCGCGATAAACCGCTGCGCCGCGCTCCACATTTCAGATTGCGAAGTGTAACCGCGACAGGAGAAGTGCGGCACGTCGAGCTTCTTGCAAATCTGACTGACAATCCCGATCAGAGCGTCCTTCTCTACCCACACTTCGACGTAGTTGGGCTGTTCCTCCCAACGGTCGAGCATATAGGAGTATTTCGCCGAGCTGATTACGGATTGCGGGGTGCCCCAATGAGAATTGCGGCGAATATAACGGGTACGGTCAACGATGGAATACCAGTCAATCAGACCGGCAAGGCGACCGTCATTGATAAGATTTCCGAGGTTCTTGTAGCTACGCTCATTGTTCGGAATGAAACCCCTTGCGACGAGCTGGTAGTAGACCTGACGGAGCGTAAGTTCGTAGCCCTGAGCTTCATACTCGGCGACGATATAATTCACTTTGTCAATCAAGTCGAGACTGTCACTCCGAAAGCGAATGTTCTTGTATGCCCTTTTCGGCATGATAGTTCCTCCTATTCCTTGAAGCGACAACCGAGCTTTCGGTAGGTGGTACACCGCTTCTTATAGCTGTGAATGAGATACTGTATCTTCTCGTCCACATAGTCGTAGGCGACCGGCTCACCCTTGCCATCACAGCTTCGGGCTATCCGTCCGATGCTCTGCGCCACGACCGCGTAATCCTTTTGCGGGGTCGTCAGATAGAGCCTGTCCAGCCGGGGAATATCAAGCCCTTCCTTGGCGAGAGAGTAGGTGGCGAACAGATACCGTTTCTCACCCGATCTCATGTCTTCGAGAGCTTTCGCCCTCGCTTCCTTGGCCTTTTTCGAGGTCATTTTGCCATCCACCATGACGGCTTGCGTCCTGAGCTTCGGCGGCAGATGCTCCATCAGGTGTTCCAGATGTGCCAGCCGGTCGGAGAGTATCAGGTTGAAGTGGTCGGCGTTCTCTTCCAGATCGCCGAGTATCACCTTATTCCGTTCCTCGTTCTCCGACAGACAGCTCACCAGCTTGGAGTAGATGATTGTGCCGTCCGTGTCGAGAAAGTCCCGGCTCAGGCCGATGTGCGTAGGCCGGGGGTAGACGCTTACCGTCATAATCTTCTCGGCGACCGCGCTCTCAGGCACAGTCCAGATGATGTTTCCCAGCAGCGCATAGGTGGCGGCGATCATGCCGTCCGCTCTATGTACCGTTGCTGACAAGCCGTACTTGTGCCGCGCCGACAGAGAGTTCAGCACCTTGGAGAACTGCGTCATGGCGGTCGGTGTCCCGGCTACCCGGTGGCACTCGTCCACAATGATCGTGTCCCATACGTCCTTGTACTGTACGAGGTCGAGCTTGCACATTGTCTGGACGGTTGCGAATGTGATACCGCGTCCGATCTGCACCTTGCCCTCGGTGATCGTCCCGGTCAAACTGGGACTCATGTACTGCTCGGCGCGTTCCTTGCTCTGCGACAGGAGATCATGCGTGTGGGTCAGCCACAACGTCCTCGTACCGATTGCCGCCGCAAGAGCTATACCGATCTGTGTTTTCCCGCTCCCGGCTGGACTCTGCAAAATGCCGTAGTAGCCTTTGACAAGACCCTCCAAGGCTTCTTGCTGATAGTCGTAGAGGGGAACGTCACAGTCATACCAGACCTTCTTTGCGGGTTTGATTTCGTTGACCAGCTCAATGTCGCCGCCCATGTTCAGAATGTCCCGCAGACAGCCGTAGGGGAGAACCAGGGCTTCGCCGCGCCGCTCATACAGGACGAGCTTTTGCGGAGTGTTGCCGAGCCACTTGTGCATACGGAGCTTTTTCGCGTATTCGGGGTTGTCCACGACCAGATTGCGCTTGCACCAGGCTTCCACGTCGGCGGTCGGCTTGGTGATAAAAAGCTGATTGCTTACTGTGATCTTCATGCGCCATCCACCCACACTTCCAAAGACCAGCCGTGCTTGTGAATGTCTTTCAAACCGAGAACGCTTTGTATCGCCGACAGGCGAAGCAAAGCCGCGTAGGTGATGAAGTAGATCGAACCGTCGCTGAGTTCCAGGGCGAACCATCCCTCGCCGTTGCCGGTTTCCCGCCAGAGGGTCATAGCCGAAGCCTGATTTTCCTCGATACGGGAGAGCTTGAACACGTCGTTCTCGCACACCTTACAGTCGATAGGGAAGCTCCGACCATTCTTGGCGGCGATCACGTCAAAGGGCTGACCGGCAGCGTTTTGAGCCAGATTGTGCGCCCAGTAACCGCGCTCGGAGAGTAATCGGCAGAGCCGTTGTTCAAAGGCGTTGCCCGTCTTACGGTTAGTGTTCATGCCGACCTCCCATCCAGCTCCAAGAGCATCGTGCGAGTCGTGATAATCCTCTCCGCATTTCGGGTAGTCTCTCTCTCTCTTGAACACCGAGGGAGTATGCTCTGTCCCGTACCTCCACCCATTCAGAGTAGGCATCGGTATTTCGCCGGGGCTTTTTGGCTTTCAGCTCATCGGCTTTCGCCTGAGACTCCTTTCCGAGCTGACGAAACTCTACGGCTTTTGCTTTTAACGTCTTCGCCCGATCAGCAAAATGTTCCGCAAGCGCGTCAATCCTTTCGGTCGTCCAGTCGGGGTCAGCCACCAGGAGCTTCAAGACCTTTTTGGTTCGAGCAATGTCGGTCGGGAAGAAGAGATCGAGGACGAGCTGCATACTGCCGTTAGGCCAGCTAATCTTAATAACGTCTTCCATATCGATTTTTCCTTCCAGACCCGCTATAATGCGAGTGAGCTTTGCGCTTGCCGTCGTGGGAACTGCTACTTCCTTCGGCGGCTTCTTCATCTTCGTCGTAGGCGTAGGTATCGTCGAAAGCACCAGCCAGCCAAGCAAACAGCCACCAGCAAACCAGGCCGATCACCATACGAAGAAAACCGGCTCCGAGTGCGATCATGTCCTGTTCGATAGCGCCGCCTACGCCGAACATATAGAAGAACGACAGAAAAGACAGGGTTCCAAATACTTTCTTCATACCTTCACCTTCTTCCATTGATACTTCTTGCCGTAGCGACGTTCATACCAGATTTCAAACTCCCGCCGATGCTCGGCGCTCTTGAAATACTCGCGCACCTTTTCGGCGACGGTCAGACCAAAGGCTTTCGCCTGAGCTTGTTTCTCTGGTGTGAACGCGCTCACGAGCTGACGGAACCGAGAAAGCCCTTCTCGTACTCGTCAAGGATTTCGTGACCAAGGTTGATGATCTTGGTCACACGGTCGCCGGTGATCGTACCGTTCACCGCAGACGATACGGTGGACTTGTCGATCTCATAGCCCTTGCGCTTCATTATGTTTATGAGCCACGCATAGGACAGGTGGTTATCCTGTAACCGATTTTTCAAGCTCTGACGCTCTCCCACGTTCCTACCTCCTTTGCTTTTATTTTTGTAAACATCAACTACTCGTTGACAATTCGCTGTTTCAATGGTATTATGTGATTACGACACCTCATAGACCATTGGATAGCTCCCGCCGAGAAAGAGACTCGGCAGGGGGCGGGGGTTTTATTGCCTGTCGAGTAGTTGTTGTTTACGCTAATCACTATACTACCGCAAAAGGTAATTGTCAACCCCTAAAATACACTTTACGAAAGTTATTTTTCACAGGGAGGTAGTATTGTGTTTTTCGAGCGCATCAAAGCCCTTTGCGACGAACGCGGTATAAAGATCACGAACCTTCTCTCGGAGCTGGGTATGAGTCCAGGCAATCTCACCCGATGGAAGAACGGAACCGTCCCTGACGGCAACACGCTTGTCAAACTCGCTCAGTATTTCAACGTCACGACCGACTACCTTCTCGGCATAGACGATTTGAAGAAAGAACTGCTCGACATTCTTGATACCCCGGACGGTCTGATAAAGAGACTCGCGCATTACTTCTTCGAGTGCGACGAGGACGGCAAGCTGCGTATCATTCAGACCGCCATGAATGAGTATGACCGCTCACGGGAAGAGAGAAAAAAGATTACGGGGTCAGAAGTTGGTTAATCTCATGGAGTGGAGAGATTTGTTATGAAGAAATACCCCATTGATTTGTCCATGCTCACATCTGACGAGATCGCTCAGTTCGACGAGAACATGGTCGTACTTGTCAAGGGCGACTCCAATGTGGCTCTCTATATGCGCTTCTCGTCTGACCGGCAGACCGAGCAATCCATAGAGGGTCAGCTTCGGGACGCGATCTCTTTTTGCAAGCTGCGGAAATACCGCATTAGAGCAATCTATGTTGATCGCGCAATCTCCGCTCGTGCCGATGCAGAGAAGCGTGTGAACTTCATGCAGATGATCTCCGACAGCGACAAGAGGAAATGGGAATATGTGATCGTCTGGAAGCTCGACCGCTTTGCCAGGAACAGAAACGACAGCGCAATCTATAAAATGCGTCTGCGGAAGAACGGCGTGAAGGTCGTGTCTGTCACCGAGAATATCAGCGATAACCCCGAAGGTATCATCCTTGAAAGCGTCCTCGAAGGTATGGCTGAGTTCTATTCTGCCGAGCTGTCTCAAAAGATCACACGAGGACTCAGGGAGTCGGCCTTGAAGTGTCGGAGTATAGGCGGTCATGTACCCCTTGGATATAAGATCGAGAACCACAAGCTCGTCATTGAGCCGGTCGGAGCCGCCATCGTTCAGAAAGCGTTTGAACTATACTCCCAGGGCTGGACTGTCGCCGACATTTGCCGGGAGTTCAATACCAGAGGGTACAGGACAGCGAAAAACGCTGAGTTCAACCGCAATAGCTTCAAGTCTATGTTCAAGAACAAGCGGTACATCGGCGTTTACACATACAAGGACGTTCAGATCGAGGGCGGTGTCCCCGCCATCATCGACAAAGACTTATTCGAGGAAGTAGGAAGACGCTTGAAGAAAAACGAGGAAGCCCCGGCGAGAGGAAAAGCTAAGGTGGACTACCTTCTCAGCGGGAAGCTCTTTTGCGGTCATTGCGGCGCACCCATGAACGGAGAGAGCGGAACGAGCAAGACAGGAGAGGTACATCACTATTATGCCTGTTATACGCGAAAACGCCGAGGTAACTGCCGTAAAAAATCAATGCGAAAGTCTTTGGTGGAGAAATGGGTCGCCGAAGATGCTTATGCTTTATTAACACAGGAGGTTATTGAAGAAATTGCCGACATTGCGGTATCGCAAACAGAAGCCGATATTGCACAGCACACCAAGCTCCCCGAACTGACCGCGAAACGTGCCGAGTTGGAACAGGGTATCGACAACATTGCGACCGCCATCGAGAAGGGCGTTGCGTCTGAACGGCTCATGTCACGGCTGACCGAGCTGGAAAAGGAAAAGAAAATCCTCGACCGGCAGATAGCCGACGAGGAAAAGGATGTATTCAGACTTGACCGCGATCAGGTGATCTTTTGGCTCAGTCAGTTCTCGGAGGGAGATATAAACGACGAGAGGTTCAGACGGCAGCTCATAGACCTCATGGTGAACAGCGTGACCGTATGGGACTTGCCTGACGGCGACTTCGAGATCACCACGGCGTACAATCTGACCTCTTGCAAATCCAAGACTTTCAAGGCTTCTGAGAGGTTCGGATTTGAGAAGCCAAGCTCCACCAATCTGCACAGATGGTGGAATGGTAGACACGCCAGCCTCAGGAGCTGGTGTCCATCATGGACATGCGAGTTCGAGTCTCGCTCTGTGCACCATATGGGAGAGTGCCCGAGTGGTTAAAGGGGGCGGTCCGTAAAACCGTTGGCTTCGGTCTACATTGGTTCAAATCCAATCTCTCCCACCAATATTAAGCTGTAGCCGCAGAGAGTTGAGGTGACCCCTCGTTTCTCTGCGGCTGCTGGTTGTTCACTCATATGAATGGTTGAGTTTTTTCTAAAAATGGGTTATTATAAGAAGGCTGAATTTACAAGTGAGAGGAGGAGTTTGCGCATGGATGAGCTGCTTAAAAACCTGGTAGCCCAATTACCCGAGTCACCAACCGCTTTGAACGCAGCCGCTTTGAAAAAGATCCACAGGCTTATTCCTGTTCCCACTGATTATAGAATAATATGGGCAGACATATCGAGTTTTGGGGGTTATCCTGCTGGTGTGGTTATCACAGACCGAGCACTGGTGACAAAAGCGACTCGGAACGAAGTGAAGATACAAAAAGCTCTGATAAAGGAAAGAAACAAGACAGAAGGGGCAAAGCAGAAGCCGCCAAAGTTTATTTACCGTATTGTTTTATGGGAATACTTTTCGTCTGATGAGTATGATGTTGAGAAACGAACAGACGAGGATGGAATAATCCATTATGTTCTTAAGACGGGCAATGCAGAAATAGCTGAGTTTTCCAGCAGGGCTCTATATCGACTGCTTCAAAACTATAAGCAGGCTGTAGCAGAACAGCAGGAAGCAATCGAAGCCACGTTTAGCGCAATCAATTCTGTGAATACAGAAGGCGTGATGTTCAATGCCGCGTATGGTGCTGATCAGACGAAAACTGGACATGGCATTTATGCAGAAGAAGCTGGCGCTATGTTAGACATACTGTCTGGGGAACGATCCACCGTTGTGGGTAGAGACAATGCCAAGAATGGGCCAGACAAAATTGTGGACGCATCTCCAATTCAGTGCAAATACTATAAGACTGCATATTCATCGGTCAACGCATGCTTTAAGAAGAACCCTGACACCGGGAACAAATGTTTTCGTTACTATGATCTCTCCGGCGATGTTATGAAGGTTGAGGTACCGTCAGATCAGTACTCTCAAGCAATCGAGTATATGAAAACCAGAATATAAGACGGACAGGTCCCCGGAGTGACCGATCCCAACGCAGCATATGGTATTGTCAGAAAGGGCAAACTCACTTATAACCAAGCATTAAATCTTGCCAAAGCTGGGACAGTAGAATCTATCACGTTTGATGCCGCTACGGGCGCAATTAATTGTCTCTCTGCCTTTGGCATCTCATCAGTTGTTGCCTTCGCACAAACACTATGGATCACTAAAGATCCGAGGAAAGCCGCCAAGAGCGCTTTGATAACCGGAATTCAGGTATATGGCCTTACTTTCGTAAGCGGGATAATAGCATCTCAGATTTCGCGTACAGGGGTTGCAAATGTGATAAGGCCTTTCGCCGAAGAAGTATCCAGTTCAATTGGTCCGAAGGCGACAACAGAAATAATAAACGCCTTTCGTGCGTTAGCAGGGAAAAAAGCCATCTACGGTTCTGCAGCGCAGAAGAGCTTCACCAAGTTTCTGGGGTCTACTGCGATGACACAGGGGGTTATGCTTCTTGTGTTTTCTGTACCCGATACTTATAGAGCGTTGAGTGGTAAAATCTCGTCAGCTCAATACTTCAAAAACATGACTTCGCTGATTCTCTCGTTTGGTGGAAGCGTTGCATTCTCAGCTCTTGCGGGCGGCACCATTGGAAAAGTCGCAGGCGAAAAAGTCAACAAGAAAGTCGGCACTGCAATTGGAATGGCTGTTGGTATTGGAGGCGGAGCACTGGGAGGAGCAATTGGGAAAGCCGCAGGCAACTTGCTTCATGAAGACGATGCTATCATCACAGCAAGGCTGTTCAACGCCGTATTGATTAACATGTTCATTGACAATATGCTTACTCCAAGTGAACAGGACGCCGTTATTCAAGCACTTGACAACGTGGGCAAACCACTCCGCGAGCTACAACAGAAACTGATCAAATCAGATCGCCAAGAGGCTGAGGTGAAGGTATTTCTGGAGCCCATTATAAAATCGGCGATTGCCGACCGGAAGTTTATCAGCAAGGATTCAGAAGACGTTATTGGTGATTCATTCGAGGGATTCATTCAGGAGGAGGGATGCGGAGATGAAGTGTGATTGCTGTGGGCGGCGCAAGCGGCTCCTTGAATCCTTTGCCGAGGTAAAGACGAAAACGGACACTCTTTTATTCTGCGTGGATTGTAATGATATTGCCTACAAGGTCAGAGATGCTGCCATTGAAGGAAACCGTAGCGAATACTCAAAACTCCTATTAGAGTGGAAGCAGCGGTCAAAAAAGCCGTCTGTAAAATTCGAAAAATGGCAGCCGACATTTCTATCACCCCTTGACGAGAAGTTGAAAAAGTATGAATCTGCACAGGCCAGTGACGGCCATATGACCACGAACGAGGGAAACAAAAATGGATGATAACGTGTTTTTTGATCACCTCAGAGCACTGTATGAGATTGCTTGCAGGTACGAAAATGCATCTGACAACCTGGCAGCTGCGCGAGCCCGCCTAGAAGAAGCGATAGCATTGGTTCCTCATCGGTTGGCTTCTTTTGATATTGAGAATAAAGAAAAGTTCATTCTCTCAAAAGCTGGAGAGCGTCCGAAAAAGCCGTCAAAGCTTCTCCCGTGGAATCATCTCAAGAAGAATAAAGTAGCATATGAAAAAGCCGTTCAAGAGTATGAAGAGCGCCGAGATGAAGCCGAACAAGAATACTACAGAACTTACGATGAAAAAAGAAAAGAGCTGCAAGCTGAAGATAAGAAAGAACGGGAAAACGCCATTTCCAGTGCTGAGCAGGCAGTAGATAATGCTGAGCAAGAATTCCAAATTGCAGAAGGCTTATGGCAAGAAAACACTCTTCTGCCTGAAAAGCTGAAAAACGTCCACGCCATTGGAATGATGATCCAGTTCATTGAAGATGAACGGGTTAGCACAAAGCAGGATGTGATCAATCTATATTTTGAGGAAGAATATCGAGCAGAGGAAGCTCGAAAAGCAGAAGAACATCGGCGCAAAATTGAGGCTCTAATCCAGTCGCAGAATGAAAAGATTGAGAGTGTTGCCAGCCAAGTTGCAGATGCCGTGTCAACGGCAGAGGAAGCGATGGATCTTGCGCGGGAAGCCATTGATCATGCGGATGAGGCTTTAAGTGCAGCACACAGGGCTGGAAGCCAAGAGGATTAATCCGACAAAGCTAACCCGAATCCACTATAGAGACCCTCACCAAAAAGCCATATCAAAAAGCATAACCAGAACATGATATACTTCAAAAATGCTGAGGAGGCTTTTTGATAAAGCAAATCCCCCGGTTTATGGACGGTCTCCCTTCCTGCCAAAAAGTAAGCTTTTTGAAGTGGCCACCTAAGGACGGCTTGAGTGCCCATCACCCAGGTAAAAACACATTGAACAGCATATCTCCCGAGCAAACCGGAACGATGCCGTCTGTCCCCGGCAGGGGTGCGTCAGTGAACAGGTCATTTGCAGCCGTCAGGACAAGAACCGGGATCACGTTGTATTTGGGTCCGAAAATGACTTCCAGAGGCTCCGCGTATTTGGCCACCTGCGTCACTTCTGCAGGATCAATCGTGTCCTTCATCTTGAATTCCAGAGAGTACACTTCGCTTTCTGTGACTACCAGCACATCGGCATAGATGCGGATGTGCTGGGATTTTTTTATGCGCAGCTCAAATACGATCTCCCAGTCGTCGGTATTTCGGTCAGAGAGATCTTCGAGATCGTCGAAGAGCTGGAGCATGGTCTGCCGCGAGTCGAGGAACGAGTGGATGAGCCCTCGTGTGTCCGTAAGACTACGGCCGATGGCGTCGCAACCGGATTTCATCCGGGCAAGCCAGGCGTCTTCATCAAGCTTCCGGAAATCTGAGACGGTGGAATAGTAGCCGGCGAAATCGCTGAGACCCTGATGCGGGCGATTCTGCGAAATGAGCCCGTGCCAGCGATAGTCATCGTCCTGCCAGCAGAGCTCCTTTAGGAAAGGAGATGAGTACAGCCACTGGTTTACTCTCTTTCGGTCTATGTGCAGAACATCCGCAATGTCCCGTGCGCGTATACCCTGCCGGGAGCAGATCGCTGCATAAACAGCGCGTTCTTCCATTTTTTCCGGGCGTATTGTACTCATCTTCTTGCCAGTTCTTTCATAAAGCTTTTAGCTGCATCCTTGTGACCGGGTTCCGTACCAACCATTAGCATTATACATCTTCCGCTAACGGGAGTCCAGTTCCTCAAAGGTAGTCCCCGTTGTAGAGCCAAGGCTCCTCGCCAAATGTTTTGAAGAACCAGTCTTCGAGTTGGTCAGGAGTCTCAACCGAATCCGGAAGAGGAATGTCGGTACACCAACCGCGCTTATAGTCCTGCACCGTCATCATGCGGAACTCCCAGATACCCGGATCAAAGCCATCTGATCGGAAGCGGAAATACCGGTCTCCGTCCTCGATGACCTTGCCCTCTATCATGTGACCACGGTTGCTGATGAAACAGAGATAACCGTCGCGCATCTGGCATGCCATGGCGAGCTCACTGTAATCCCGACTACTGGTAAACCGCAACGCATAAACTCTTCTTGTAAGCATGTGTAGCTGCCTCCATGTGCGATATCTACGCGATCTCCCAGATGACCGTTACGGTATCAGAGACATCAATATCATCTGGCTCAATATCCATCTCATAGCTTTCAACTGCCGTCGGCGCGGCCATGCACTCATCTGCCATGAGCATCCGGTTCATGGGATGGACTTCAAAATTGATCTCTCCCCATGAGTAGTCAATGCTCTGGATATCCTTTAGCTCTACGCCTGCCGCCCGCGTCAGAACGCCGGCCTTCTCCCTGGCATCAGTGACTGCCTTGCCGAGCAGTTCGTTCTTTGCAGCCTCCGGATCGCTGACGGTATAGCTGAGCCGGAACTCCGGCTTCACAGGACAGTTGGCCAGTGCGTACAGAACCTTGCCGAGGCGCTCGTTGTCAGAAAGGAACTCCACCTTCATCATGTGATGGAACTTGTATCCGACGAACCGCTGCTTGTAGGTATCTCTGTCCTTGTAGCGCTCATACTCAGTATCCACACTGAAGTTCAGCGTTTTCAAATCAGATCGCTCGAAACCGAAGGCAGCCAGCAAATCCTTCATACGCTCGGTATCCTCCGAGGATCTCCGGAGGGTTTCCCCGTAATCCGGATAGGTCCCCTCCAGTGATACTGTGATTCTGGTCATATCGGGCTTGACCTTGATCTGGCCCTTTCCTGTTACACGAATGGTTCTCATATTACTCCTTATCCTCCTTCGTCTCATAAGCAGAGGGCATCTCTGCAATCATGTCGAACAGGTCACGCGGAATCACAAACGGCTCGGAGAAAGCGTTGATCACGATGCCGGTGACGTTCTTTTCGTTGTTCCTGGCAAGATTGGCTGCTTCCAGAAAGTGCTTTTCGATCTTGGAGAAGTGCTGTCCATATTCACCCATTTCTTCTGCCGACGTAAACACCGGGAAGAAAAACTCCTCGCCGTTCTGAAGAATGTCCGGCACCATACGGATGTTGTCCTGATTGCTGAGTGTCTTGCCCACGAGAGAATCCAGGCCACCGTCCTGCTCCGCATCCTTAACGACCTTCTCCAGTGCTGCGTAATCGGCATCGCTCATGATGGCGTTGCAGGGAATCCATATCCAGCTGTCCCGCAGAATCCTCATCAGCTTGATCATGTTCAGCTGGGTGCGATTCCGATTGCAAATCTCAATTGCCCGTTTCAGAAAAGATCCGCCTTCCAGCAGCTCCGGGGTAATAGTATCATCCGGCACGGAGTATTCCACGCCACCGTCTGCCTTGAGGATCATATCAATCAGCTCGGCGGTCAGCACAAAGGACTGCCCCCAAGGATTGATGATAAAGCCCGGATTGCCAGTATCTCTGCAGGCTTTCAGCATGGCGTCGATGAAATTGGAAACAATCTGGCTGTGCGGTCCTTTTTCATACTCTGCCTGAGAAGTAAATGCAGCCAGCCATTCTTTCCCGTCGTTGGTCTGTACGGTTCGGAAGGTGAATTCGGTTTTATCATCGGACGCAATGACCGGGATCATGAAATGTCCATCCTGATGCATCCGCGTGCGCAAGGATTCCAGCACTGCAGTCAGATTCTCTCGTGTGGCATCTGTATGGTAGGTGTTGATTGCTTCCTCGATAATCTCATTCCCGTCCAGAAACGGATCATGGAACGGCGGCTCCGCAGCAAGTTTCTTTTCGGAAAATCGATCCAGCACCGCCAACATATCCGCAGGCAGACGGTCTCTGCACTCATCCACCATTTCGTCGGGCACACCATAGAATGCCTCCGCAATGCCTCCGGCGATACAGGTCAGGGTGTCGCAGTCGCCACCAAGAGAAACAGCGGTCCGAATTACGTCCTCAAAGTCGTTCCCCTCCAGAAAAGCGGTGATTGCCTCAGGGACAGTTTCCTGGCAGCTTTCGACATGGTGGTAGGCGGGCCGAATCTCGTCGCAGGTCCGGGACAGATCATAGCCGAATTCCCGGACGATGTACTCTTTGATCTCATCCTTACTACTGCCGGTTCGTGCAAGAAAGATTGCGCTTGCCGTGGCCTCGGCACCTTTGATGCCTTCCAGGTGATTATGCGTGACTTCCGCAGTCCAACGCGCAATCCTGCGCGTTTCGTCGAGTGAGTCATAAAGCCAGCCCACAGAAGAAACTCTCATGGCAGAACCATTGCCATAACTGCCATAGGGCTTCGGTTCTTTCGCTCTGAGCCAAATGTAAAATCTGCCCCCGTATCCGGCATTGGGATACTTGTGACCCCAGCTCTGCATGGATTTGACCAGTGCAGCTTTCACCTTCGCTTCTTCAGAGCCTTGCGTATCCAGCAGCGCTTCAGCCACAGCTATCGTCATGACGCTGTCATCTGTGAACCGGCTATCATCCACGAACATCGGGAAGTCCTTTGTTTTCTTGCCTCGGTCGAACTCATAGGGAGCGCCGATCATGTCCCCCAAAATCGCACCGTACATATTGTATTACCTCCTTGCATCTCTTGATGATCCCAGTATACAGGACATAATAAATGAAGTGGTCGTTTGCCAAACGACAAATGACCACTCTCTATGTTGTTTCCATCTTCGCTATTCTTTGCTGCTCGCTATTCAGCGTGGTTTCAACTCTGTTCAGCGTATCAAAAAAGCGTTTCGTCGCCACAGCGTACCCGCACAGGAAAACGCCAATGGTGTTCCAACCCACCATATGCCAGAAGGACGTAAGCCTCCCTTGGATACCGAGCTCCTGCGCCTTTTCCTTCAGTTCTTCAGCGATTCTACCCATCCAGATCAGCGGATAGACGAACAGCGTCGGAATGCCGAGCAAATAAGCCTGCCAGTAGGGACGGACCTTGTGCCCGATGATCTCCTCCATCTCGCGCTGCAAACCGCTCGGCATGTAAAACAGGAAAAAAAGCCCTGCGGTGAAGAAGTCGATAAACCCCAGCAGAAATCCGGGACGATTCGTATGTTCAAATCTCATTCTCTCTATCGTCGATCATTCCCTCAGTGTTTTTGATAATGCTTCTTCAAAGTGCTTCTCAAATGTCTCGATCGCCTGTCGGCTTAGCTCTTTTTCGGGCACCATCATATCAAAGGCATGCATATCTGTGTGATAGATGTCTATTGTTGCCTCTACACCCGCATCATTGAGTGCCTTCACAAACCGGAGCGTTTCTTCGTAAAACGGTTCGCCGTCACCAACAAAAGTGTAGCACGGCGGAAGATTACTATAGTCATGTTGCTGTGCCGGTGCAGCGTAAGGAGAAACTTTTTTCTTTGCATCGCCCCGAAGATACATTTTCCAACCCAGATGATTTCGCCTCGTGTTCCAGATCCTCCCGTGGTTGTCCCGCGAGCTGTCGGTATCGAAGTTGCTGATCATCGGGTACAGAGGCATTTGGAACGCAACCTTGATCCCTCGATCACGCGCCATCATGCAAATCGCAGCACAAAGACCGCCGCCAGCGCTTTCTCCGCCGACCATGATCGCGTCAAAGTGCATGTGCTCGGCCATGTGCTCCAGCACCGCATAACAGTCATTCACAGCAGCAGGATAGGGCTTTTGCCAGGCCAACCGGTAGCCGGGAGAAACGACCGTCACGCCATATTTACGGACGAGATCCGCCCCACGCCCCATGTATACCATTTCTTTCATGCCGAAGATGTAGCCGCCGCCGTGGATCCAAAGAAGACCGACATTGGTTTTCTTCTCCTTGGATGTGATGACCAAAGAGGGCACGGTCCCAATCTTGATCCGCTGCTCATTTAACGATTTATCCGGCCACAGCTGAACGCTCATTTCCTGATAAACCTCTCGTCCAAGCCTATATCTTCACTCACATAGCGCTCCACTCGCATATGGAGATCGTATTTGTCCCGCAATTCTGCGATCCGCGCCATCATTGGTGAGGTGTGGTGGGCATCGATGGCCGCCTGATCTGCCCAGCTGTCGATCAAAAGCACGGTCTCAGGATCATTCAGCGGAGCGAAGTACTGATACCGAAGGTTTCCTTCCTCTGCCCGGATCATATCAGCAGTCCCGGAGGACTCCATATCCTCCACAAACTTCCGCGCCGCGCCATCTTTGCCTGTGTAATACAGATTGACTGTGATAGCCACTGGTTTCACCTCGGTTGCATGGTTGTTTCATTTATTACGAGCCATTAGCTGCGCATCACGAACCCGTTCTTCAAGCTTCCTGTTCCAGTACTCTACGTAGCGGTCATAGCCATCACACATGAAGGGAATAAACTGTTCCATCCTAAGAGCAACAGCGGGCAAAACTTCTAAGCCCTTACGCCTTGCCTGTTCAATCCGGTGATTTCCGTCTATGCAGACATATCCACGACTGATCCAGTCATCCCTTGGGATAACTGGGGAAAAATCGCAGAAGTCAGGTGCTATTTCTGCGACAACAATAGGCTTCGTAATATCTGCTCCAACGACGAAGCATTCTTCCATGTCATGTGATATTGTCCATGCTTTAACCGGAGCCCTTACAATGGGCTGCGGGTTTACTGTCATCCAATTCAGCATGGCACTGATGTGGATACGAAACACTCCGTTTTGGAACAGTTCATCCCCATCCGCCGGAATTGTCGGAGTGCTTTGTCGTTCTTTCCGAAGAAGGCGCGGATGCGTAAATCTTTTCTGTTTCATTCTGACTCTTTTACTACGTTGCGAAAAAAGATGTGTGATAGAAGACTCAAATACGTTTCGCCCAATGTCATAATAAACTCAGGCGTAATCTTCCAAAAAGGCGGATTGTGGAGCTGTGTGAACACCTGCTCAGCTATCATATGAAACAAAGGGTCATTAATCTCGATCTCTTTCTTGATTGCCTTTTCTGCCTTTTCCCAGTCTTCAGTCGATGCCACCTCGCGGGATATCATGAGGTAAACGATAATCAAAGACATGGCCTTCTTGGAATTTGGATTGCTCGCAGACAGCGATGCGTAATACTCTTTCACTATGCGTTTTACATCGCGCAGCGAAATGGTTGCGTATTCGCTGATAATTGAGTCGGCCATGATATCCGCTACAGCCTCACGCCAGATGGCATATCCCGCGTTCATCATGCCGTCTTCCGGTCCAGCACCCATACAGTACCGATCGAAGAAGTCCCCACCATCAATTTCATTTCTCGTGCAATAAAGGTGTGAGATTTCATGCAAGAATGCTTGTAGTAGTTCTCCTAACGGGAAGTCGATATCCTCTCGTATTAAAACGCCATATTCCATGTCATTGACAAAGGCTTGCGCTGCAAAGGATTCAAAAAAGCCGGGCGCTTTATAGTCCTCCATCAGAAGTTTCGGAAAGTGTGCACCGCAAAAGCGCTCATAGACCTTTTCTCCATTTTCAGGAGTAAAAAACTCAAGGAGTACGTTCTCTTCACTGATATCAGAATCAAGGCAGTTGTTGAACATCTCCAACGCTTCAAAGAAGTATTCCGTTAATTCCTTACGCGAATAAGAATGTGCCATAGCAAACCTCACATTGTGTCAGGCGTATCTTTACTTGCTCATTTGGCTTTCGATCCAGCCCATCAGGACATCCTTGATGTAATCCTGCTCCTGTTTGTCCAATGGCTTTCCGGACGGTATGTGATGCCATTTCTCAAGGCAACTTCTACAGCAGCAGGCGGTCGCGTGCTGGGCAACAAAGGCCGGATGACCGCGCATCGGCGTCTGCTTACCGTCATGCTCCGGATTCTCCGCTGCGAGCCGTTCCCGGATGAAGTCCTCGGCATGGCATGCGATCTGCTCCATGCCTTTCTCCGTGACATAAGCCTTATCCTGCTCGGAAAGACGAAACCGGCTGCGAAACTCAGATTTTGAAAGGCCTGCGATCAACTGCTGCCGATCCGGAACCTGATACTTGATGGTTTCTGCAGAACCTGTTCCGGGTATGTAGCTATAGCCAGACTTCCGCGCTTGGAGCATTTGATCCTTGCGCTCTATGT
>Ga0208297_1001659_pt1 | contig 18100 bp, 13 predicted proteins | sample LMS_cellobiose_e_FD_187367 | JGI IMG/M metagenome (GOLD analysis project Ga0208297, IMG submission 187367) | Rumen-fistulated moose microbial communities from Alaska, USA - LMS_cellobiose_enrichment (SPAdes) (version 2) | ecosystem: Host-associated > Mammals > Digestive system > Stomach > Rumen... | reverse complement strand
CTTTCTATAGTTGGGCGGTTGGCGAACCTGCCTTTACTATAGCATCTGGGTTCCCTTTTTTCTTGAAGCTAAAGCTATTCGGTTACATACCGGCTCTGCCGGTAGTTTTTTTACGCTAAAGCGATATAACAAAAACCGGTCCGGCGAGAACTTGCGTTCCCCACCGGACCGGCGGAGGTTGGGTCGTACTTAAATCAGCGGTAGTTCTTCCACTTAGGCTCGTGCGCGAACACCCAGTCGTAGTATTCGCGCATCTTCAACTGCGATGCCGCACCCTCATCAAGCACCACCACCACCGCGGGATGCAGCTGGATGGCGCTGCCCGTGACCATGCTGGTCAAAGGTCCCTCGATCGCCTGCGCGGCGATCCCGGCTTTCTTGGCGCCGGTAATCAGCATCACGATCCGCTTCGCGTCGAGGATCGTGCCGACGCCCATCGTAAACGCGCGCATCGGCATCGTTTCGGGCGGGTCGAAGTAAACGCTGTTCTGGCGGTAGGTCGCGGGAGTAAGCGGTTTCGCCCGGGTGCGCGACGCAAAACTCGACAGCGGCTCGTTGAAGCCGATGTGACCGTCGCTGCCGATACCGAGCAGCTGCAGGTCGATCCCGCCGGCCTTCTTCATCGCCGCCTCGTAACGGGCGCCTTCGGCGACTTCGTCCGCCGCCATGCCGTCGGGCAGATTGGTGTTCTTCTTGTCGATGTTGATCTTGTCGAAGAGGTGATAGTTCATGTAGTAACGGTAGGAGTTCTTATCCTCCGGCGGCAGACCGATGTACTCATCCAGATTGAAGGTGCTGACGCGCGAAAAGTCGACTTGGCCCCGGCGGTTCATCGCCGCCAGTTCGGCGTAGACCGGCTCCATGGTGGCTCCGGTCGCCAGACCGAGGTTGAACTGCGGCTTGGCATTGATCGCCTCCGCGATAAGACGGGCCGTCATCTTTGCGGCGGCAGCGGCATCAGCTTGAACGATGACTTCCATTTGACTTACCTCTCACAAGTTATTCGCGGGGGGCGTAACCCCCGTTCGTTCACAGTAACATAATATAACCCGGAGCAGTCGATAGGCAATGTACTTTTCGACAGATTGTTTACACTTTTTTGCAAAAGTGCCATTCGCGCCCGTCAGCGGCGCAGCCATGCGGGGAGCAGCAGCGCGCAGGAGAATACGGCGATCGACGGGTCATCGAAGCCGAACCGCTGCGCGAGCAGTATCGACACTCCGCCCGCGGCGGCTCCGGCGGCGGCGCCCCGAAACGCCGCTCGATGGTCCTCGTTCCGCAGTTCGGAAAAGACCGCCGCGCCGCCGAGGAACCACACCAGCCAGCCGAACGGGATCAGCCAGAACCAAAGTCCGCCCCAAGGCGAGACGGACAGCATACCGAAACATACTCCGGCGATCAGCCAACACCGGCGACGCCGCACGGAATCGCGGAACGGGAGCAGCAGCAGCCCGACCCCGGCGCACAGCCCCGAGGCGGGAACGACAGTCCCGACCGTGTTTTCGCACCACACCGGAACCGCCAGACAGGTAAAAAGCACCATCGCCGCGACCGTCTCGGCGGCGGTCACGGCGACGCCGGTCGCCGCCTTGCGGCAGAGCGGCAGACGCACCGCAAACCACAGCACCACCGCTCCGGCCAGCCAGAACCACCGCCCCCGACACGGCGGCGGAGCCGCGGGCGGCGGCACGGCAGTCGCGGTAAACTCCGGCAGCTGGTACATGGCGGCGAAAGCGCCGGGGAGCAAGATCCGATCATCCGGTGAAACGCCCGCACTCAATGTCTGCAGATGCCGATCCAGATACTCCGGATCCACGTTCGGGGCGGAACCGCGCCGGGCGGCGAACCAAAGCCCTTTCCCGCCGGGAAGAGCGGCAAATCGCCAGTCCCCCGGCGGCAGGTAACGTTGCTGGCCACTCGCCAGCACCAGCACCCCGTCGGAGCGTAAATGCCGCACCAGATAGCGGTAGTAACCGCGGCGCAGCGAAAAATGCCCGATGATCATGTTGAAGATGCCGGGAAATCGCGCCACGACGATATCGTACTCGCCCGTAACCATATCGACGTCGGGGGATACTCCGTGGATCAACAGCCGCCGAGCCGCGGCGAAAACAGAAAGGCGCGGCGCATCGACGGTGTGTCGCACCCACAGTTGGTCGATTTCAGCCACATAGGGCAACTCGCGCCAGATATCCGTATCGAGTTGGCCGCTCGCCGCCAGTATTCTGCCGTCGGCGCGCTCCATCATCAGCGACGTCGGCAGATACAAGGATTCCGGAAAATCGGGATTGTATTGCTTGCTCGGCGAATGCCTGCCCGGCGCCACGCCGAAGCCGAAAACAACCATAACCGTCAGCGGCAGCACAGCAAAGCGCGCGCCGCGGATGCGGGCGCCGAGGATCAGCAGCAGCGTCAGCGGCGGATACAGAAGGAACAGCAGCGACGAGGTTTCTTCATACGCGCACAGGAGAACCGTAACGATCTGCCCCGCGATGAACAGCGCCTTGGGCGCCCGCGCGGTTTGCTCGAATATCCCCGACGCCGTGACCAGCAGAAACAGCACCAGCGCCAACAGGAAAACGATGCCGTCGCCGCGTGCGCAAAGTTCCAGCGGATCGGGGAATGTCAGCATCCCCAGCGCGACCGCGGCACCGCAGAGCGCCGCGAACACCGCGTTTACGCCCCTGCCCCACCACAACGTAAAACGCGCTTTCATGTCGGCGGCAGAGATCATCATCCGCATTCCCCGGGGTTTGTAAAACATTTTATACATTAAATATAATGGCTCGGGCGTTCAATATCCACCGCGGGGTTGATTTTTTTTGCTCCCGCCCTAATTGGTGAAACCGGAGCCGCCCGCGACACGGCGTTCCGGAGCGGTTGAAAAAGGAGCAGACCAAGTATATGAATCCATTGTTGATCGTCACCACCTCGCACGGCAGGATCGGCGTCACCGGGCAGCGCACCGGCGTGTGGCTGGAGGAGTTCGTCGGCGTCTACCGCCGTTTTCTGGATCGGGGGATCCCGGTCGTGGTCGCAAGTCCGCGCGGCGGCGAAGTGCCGCTGGAGCCGCGCAGTCTGCGCGTCCCCGCCTTGAACCCGGAGGCACGCCGCTTCCTCGCGCAGGGCGACCCGGCGCTGTCGCGGACCATCCCGTTGAAGTCGATATGCCATCACGACTTCGACGCGGTGTTCTACCCCGGCGGAGCGGGTCCGATGTGGGATCTCGCCGCCGACCTCGCCAATGCGCGGCTGCTCGGCGCGTTCTTCGACTGCGGGAAAGTCGTCGGAGCGTTCTGCCATGGTACGGCGGCACTGCTCAAGGCGCGGCGGCGCAACGGCGATCCGGTGATCCGCAACCGCCGGGTGACGGGATTTTCCGACGCCGAGGAGTTACACAACGGGACGCACCATGTCGTGCCGTTCAGTCTGGAGCAACGCCTGCGGGCGGCGGGCGGCGACTACTCGCGCCGCGATCCGTGGACGCGGCATGTGGTGGTCGACCGCAATTTGGTCACGGGGCAGAATCCGCAATCCACCCGCTGCGTCGCCGAGGCGATGCTGGAATTGATGCGCCCCGCCCAGTTGGTGCTGCGCCCGGCGGCCCGCCTACGGCAGTTCTGAACGCGGCGGCAAAGCCGTTTCGCGGAAAATACGGAGGTGCTGAAAGCGGTAACGGCTGTAAAAATGCCGTAATTCGACCAGTTCGCCCACCCCGGGGATGCGGGCGCGGAACGACTCCGGCGACTCCTCCGCGAGGATGAACACCCGCCGTGCCGACCATTCGGGGCGTTCCGCCACCCGGACGTTGCCCAACACCAAGATACCCATCGGATCGGCTTCGGCGGTCAATACCGTGTGCCGACGCTCCGGCAGCAATCCGGCGCCATCGGCGGCGGCGTGCGCATCGCCGTAAAACAGCGCGTCCGCAAAGTGGGCGCTCCGCATGAACTGCCGAAACTCCGTCAACGCTCCGTCACGGGTGCGGTAGACAAGGCACCCCGTGTGGTAGATGAAGAACGTGCCGAAAACCGCCGCCGCCGTCAATTTGAATGCGCGGCGGAGATACGGCGCCGCCAGCACTTCGCCCAGCGCCAGCGTCAGCGGCACGCAGGCGGGGAGCATCGCCCGGTCGATGACCAATGCCTGCCCACGCCACAGCGACCACGCGATACCGAATCCGACCGGAAACAGCGCCACCGTCAGAAACACCGTCAGCCGGAGCAGTCGCAAGCGATCCCGATGACGCCACGCGCCGAAAACTCCCGCCGCCAGCAACACCGCCGCCAGCAACGCCGGAATCAGCGTGGAGAGGAAATTCAGCGAGTAACCCATAAACGGCGCGTCGAGAATCAGCACCGCCATCTTGGGCGTAAGCGGCGGCGCCCAGAACTCCAAACGGACGCGGGTCAGCTGCCCCCACGCCTTGCCCAGCCACGGCAGATACGCCATAAATGCCGCCAGCAGCGCGATCAGCGCATATCCGAACTCGCGCCGTTTGCCGCGCCGACACAGTATTCCCAACACCCACAGCGCCGCCGCCGCCAAGTACAGACATGCGTAATTCAAGGTCAGCGCCCCGCCCCACGCGGCAACTCCCCACGCGATCCACACTGGGAGCGCCGCGCCGCCGCGAGCGATCCGGCTGCCGCACCAAATGAACGCGGCGAGGAAGAACATCGCAAGGGCGTACATCCGAATATCCGTCGCACAGAACCCGGTCGCCGGGAGCAGCAGAAAGAGCGCGGCGGCAAAGCCCCCTGCCCTCCGATCGCTCGCGCCGACCAGCAACAGCGCTGCGGTCCCCGCCACCGTCAGCACGGAAAACCACCGCGCCGACCGCCAGGAATCCCCCGCCAGCGTCAGAAACCACTTCAGCGCCAGCGGATAACCCGGCGGGTGGATATCCCCCGCCGCTGTCCGCAGCAGGCGGTCGACCGGCAGGCGCGCCATCGCCAGACTGTAAAGTTCGTCGAACCAAATGCTGTCGTGCCCGGCGAGGAAGGCGAAGAGCGCCAGCCACAGCAATCCCGCCGCCGCGACGATCCGGCGTCGCCGCGTCAACTTCCGCGGAGCCATATTCGGGAGACGACGATCCATCAGCGCACGCTCCAGTTGCCGGCGGTCAGCCGATCTCCCAGTTCAATTCCGGGTGGAGCAGACGCCGATCCGCGAGCGCCGGACGCGCCAGCCGATAGTCGCAGACGCTCACCGGCAGCCGCAGTTCCGGTGCATGCTCCAAGGGCAAGCGGAAGCCGCCCGCCCCCGAAGCCGACGCCCGCAGCGTGATCCGGTAATTCACCGCGTTCAACAAGCCGGGAGGGATGAACCACGACACGCGATTCTCACCGGCGCGGGGATGATACTCCGCCGCCGGATCCTCCCACGGCGAGGCGGAAAACAGCGGCACTCCCCCAGCCGAAAATAGAAAGTCGTAATACAATCCCGGATGGGGGCGCTTGACTTCGAAGTAAAAATCCACCCGGTAGGATGCCCCCGTCGACGGGTGTTCGGGCACCGGGCCGCCGTCCGCCAAACGCAGTTCCAGACGCAGCGGGGTGAACGATGGGTGCCGGAATGTCCCCTCCGGGCGGCTCCACTCCAGCCGCCGTTCGCCGCCGGGCTGGCGTTCGCGCAAATACAGATTGATGCAGCTGCCCACCTCCTCGTCGGTGCTGATCCGTTCGCCGTGGCTCAACACCAGCGCCCGGTTGCACAGCGCCCGCACCGCGATCATATTGTGGCTGACGAACAGGATCGTCCGCCCCTCGTCCGAGGTGATGCTGCGCATCTTGTCCAGACAGCGCGCCTGAAAATCGGCGTCGCCGACCGCCAGCACCTCATCCAGCAGCAGCAGTTCGGAATTCAAATGCGCCGCCACCGCGAACGCCAGACGCACGTACATGCCGCTCGAATAACGCTTTACCGGCATGTCGATGAACTTCTCCACCCCGGAGAACGCGACGATCTCATCAAACCGGGCGCGGATCTCGGCGCGGGTCATGCCGAGCACCGCCCCGTTCAGAAAGACGTTTTCCCGCCCGGTCAGTTCGGGATGGAACCCCGTGCCGACCTCCAGCATCGACGATACCCGGCCGAGGAGTTTCACCCGTCCCTCGGTGGCGGGGGTGATGCGGCTCAGGATCTTGAGCAAAGTCGACTTGCCGCTGCCGTTGCCGCCGATGATGCCGATCCGGTCGCCGCGGTGAACGTTCAGCGAGAGTCCGCGCAGCGCCCAAAAACTGTCGGTGCGGCCGCCGCGCCAATCCAGCCATCCGGCGAGCGCCTCGCGGAAGGTACGCGGCGCCGGACGCTTCGGCAGATCGAAGCGCTTGCCCAGTTTTTCGATTTTGATGACCGTCTTCATATATAATCCGAAAATCCCTTTTCCTGACGGCGGAAGATCAGAAAACCGACGATCAGGCAGAGCACCGATTCCGCCACGGCGACCAGCACCGCCCCCGGTTCGACCGGCACGTTGAAGAGCGACCACCGCGCCAGCCCGATGATCCCGTACAGCGGGTTGAGTACCGCCGGAGTGCGCCAGGCGTCGGGGATGGCACCGCCCGCAAAGCCGACCGGAGAAACGAACAACCCCAACTGCAGCAAAAACGGCACGATATGGCGGAAATCCCGGTAGCGCACGTTCAGCGCCGACAGTCCGAGCACGATGCCCAAGGCGCACATGATCAGCGGCAGCAATGTCAAGGGAAACAGCGCCGTCCGCCACGAGCAGACGCCGCGGCAAAACCCGACATAGGCTCCGGCAAAAACGACCAGCGCCAGCAGAAAATCCACCACGCAGACCATAACGCCGGAGACCGGGATGATCACGCGCGGAAAGTACACTTTTGTCACCAGCCCCCGGTTGCCGACCAGCGCGTCGCAGCCATTGGCGACCATCCCCGCGAAAAACTGCCAGAGCAGCACGCCGGAAAACACCAGCACCGGATAGGGTACTCCCGGTACGCTTGCCAACTTGGCGACCCGGTGAAATATCACGCTGAACGCCGCCATTGTCGCCAGCGGACGCGCCAGCGCCCACATCACGCCGAGCGCGGTCTGTTTGTAGCGGACGATGATGTTGCGCCATGCCAGCATCAGGAACAGTTCGCGGTAGTTCCACAATTCGCGGAACGTGAGCGGAGCCGCTCGGCCGGCTTCGATGACTGTGTAGATTTTTTTCATATACCGATTAATATATCCCCTATTTCCCCTAATACAAATCGAGTTGCGTCAAGGTCTCGAAGTGCCCGGTCGCGGGGAACATATCGTAGAGGCGGCAATGCGCCACTTTATAGCACGATCCCAAGCGCCGCAAATCGCGCGCCAAAGTGTCCGGGGCGCAGGATATGTAAATGATATGCGGGAGCCGCCAGGCCTTGAGCGCATCGATCAAACGCTCCGACAGTCCACGGCGCGGCGGATCCACCAGCACCGCGTCGGGATCCATTCCGCGGGGAAGGCTCCGCCACTTTTCGGCATTGCCGACTTCGAAGCGGCAACGGTCGGCGACTCCGCGCACCCGGGCGTTGCGCCCGGCGCAATCGATGGCGTGCGCATCCAGTTCCACGCCGAACGAACGAAGGCCGGAAACTTCCTGCGCGGCGACCAGAGAAAACACGCCGACGCCGCAATACAGTTCCAGCAACTCGGCGATCCCGAGGCGATCTATGATCCCGGTCACGCCGCGCGCCAGTTGCGCCGCCACCCGAGTATTGGTCTGAAAGAAAGATGTCGCCGGAACGGAAAATTCGCCGAACCCATCCAAATGCTCGGTAAGGATCCGATCGCCGCCGTTCACCACCACGCCGTCGCGGGCCGTCCAGCGGAAAAACACCTCGCCACGAGCGAGTTCCCGACGGTGCTCGGGCAGCACGACATCGAGTTCCGCCACCGCGAGCGGGCAATGCGCCACATCCACGACGGTGCGGTTGTCTTCGGCAAAGAAGCCGATCCGGTCATCAGCGGAGGATAGTTTCAGCCGGTTGCGCCAGCCGAAACGGGCGGGAGCCCCGATCGGCATCTCCAGCGCGGCGGGATCGGCTAAATGCCCGCGCAGCAGAAAATCCGAGAGCTGACGCTGTTTCCACTCCAACTCCGTCGCGTAAGCCACCTGCTGGAACGAACACCCCGGGCAGAAGCCCCCGCCTCCCGGACAAACGGCATGCGGACATCGCGGAGCGAGCCGCGTCGCGGACGGACACGGGACGTTTTTCAATACCCCGCGGGCAAAAGAACGTTTGGAGACGGTAACTTCGACCTCCGCCGTCTCACCGGGAACTCCGCCGCGAAAGAAACAGATCCGACCGTCGGGCAAACGACCGAAGGCTTCGCCTCCATAGGCGAAGCCTTCCGACCGGATCGGGAGCGTCGGCATCAGGCCTGCCGTCCGTCTCCCTTGGCATCATCACTCTTCCGCGACTCGGCCTTCTGAGTATCGCTGCTGTGATGATGATGGTGCGACGACGACGAAGCGCCATCCTCCGAATCGTGGGCGTAATCACGGTAGTACCGATAGTAACTATGGTAACGGTAATAACCGTAGTAGCCGTAACGATTGCCGACTTCGCCGCGGTCGAACTTGTTGACGACCAAGCCGATCGGTGTACCGGAAACCTGCTGCAGCTGGCGCAGCGTCCGCTGGATGAGCGGGATCTTGGTCTGACTGCAGGCGACCATGAAGAGCACGCCGTCGACCAGCGGCTCGACGATCAGCGGGTCGGAGAGAAACAGCGCCGGGGTGATATCGATGAAAACGTAGTCGTACATCTTGCGCAGCTCGGCGATCATCTGCGGCAGCCGCTCGGACATCAAAAGTTCGGAGGGGTTCGGCGGCACCGGTCCGCAGGGCATGACATCAAGGCAATCCTCGACATGATGGATGACCTCATCGACCTTCTTGTCGCCGGTCAGCACCGACACGAAGCCGGAGCCGCTGCGCAGGTTGAAGATACGAGCTTGCACCGGCTTGTGCATGTCGGCGTCGATCAGTAGCACCTTCTTGCCCGCGCGGGCGGTCAGGATCGACACCAGCGCGATCGACGAACTTTTACCCTCGTGCGGGATACTGCTGGTGAACATGAACACCCGCCCGCCTTCGGGACTGTCCGCCTTGATCGGCGCCAGATACTGCAAATTGGTGCGCAGCAGACGGTAGGCTTCGGTAAGTTCCTGCGCCTTGCGGTTGTCCAGCGTATCGCGGATCAGATTGGAGCGCACCTCGGGGAGCGAACTCTGGGGAATGACGCCCATGACCGGAACGTTCAAATAACGCTTCGCCTGTTCGGGATTCTTGATCGTCTGATCGATGAAACCGCGCAGCACCGCCACGCCGACGCCGAGCAGCAGACCGACCACAAAACCGATCGGCAGGTTGCGGCGCATCGACAGGTTGCTGGGATTGCGCGGCATCTTGGCGCGGTCGATGATCTGCACGTTGTTCATCTTCAGGACGTCGCTGATGGTGTCGCTGAAGATCCGCGCCGTTTCGTTGGCGACGTACTCCGCCAGTTCGGGAGTCTCCGCCTTCGTGATGATGGTGAGCATACGCGAATCGCGCCGGGTCTCGATGCTCTTGGAGTATTTTAGTTCGAGTTTGTCGCCCTCCTTGAGCCGCTTCTTCTTCCGGAGCCGCTTCACCAATTCGGGATACTGCAGCGGAAAATCCTTCTGAACCTGCTCGTAGAGCGCCTCGTCGACCCGCGCGCTGTCCAGCAAGGCGCGGTAGTCGTTGATCAGCATCAGCGCCAAGGAAAGTTCGCGGTAGGCGGAGTTGATGTTGTCACGCGAATCGCTTTGGCTTTCATCACGCCACGAATAAACGGTGGCCTGCGCAACATAAATCGGCGTGATCAGCCACTTGGTGGCGACAAAGGCGACGATCACCCCCAGAACGGCACAAAAAACCGCCCATTTCCAATAGCGGATCGCCGTTTCAAAGATGTTGCGGAAGCAGAAAAAGTTGAGAAGAATGTTCTCCTGATTCTGATCTTGCTGCGTCGATTCCATGTTCGTATCCTGCCCTTATATTACTGGAAACATAATGTTTGTCTGAACAAAAACAATTTAATATGTATTAATATAACTCAGGAACCGCACAATGTCAATGCGTCGAGTGTATCAATTTCGCTTCGCTTTCAATTTGGGCAGCAGCGACGCGGGGACCCGCAATCCGCCGGCTCCGGTTCCCAGGGCCACCGTGGAATTTTCGCCGTGATAATCGCTGCCGCCGGAAAGTTCCGCGCCGCAGAGCGCGGCAAGTTCGCTGACCAGCGCGGTCTCGTTCGGACCGAAGAGGCTGTAATATCCCTCGACCGCGTCCAGCCCCCAGCCGGTGAAACGCCGCAGACCGCGCCGCAGCCATGCCCGTTCGGAGCGGTCGCGGTAGATGGGATGCGCCCAAACCGCCACGCCGTGCGCGGCATGGATCGCCTCGATCGCCTGCGCCGGACTCGGCAGTTGTCGCGGGACAAACGCCGGACGGCTGTGACCCAGCAGTTTTTCAAACACCGCCGCCAGCGAAGCAAATCCGTAACGGCGCACCAGCGCCCGCGCAAAATGCGGCCGCCCGATATTGCCGCGGTCGGGAACGGAAAATTCCGGATCGTCCCACGACAACGAATAGCCGAGGCTCTTGAGTTTCAGCATCATCGCTTCGTTGCGACGCACCCGGTCGGCGCGGCGGAGCGCCAGAAAGTCGCCCAGCACCGCGGAGGAGTGATCGACGAACAGACCGACCACATGGATCTCCCGGTTGGAGTAGGAACATGATATCTCCACTCCGGGGATCGCCTCGACCTCCGGATGCTGCTCCCCCGCCGCCAGAAACTCCGGCACCCCGGCGACGGTGTCGTGATCGGTCAGCGCCACCGCCTGCAACCGGATGGCAGCGGCGAGTTCGAGCAGCCGAGCGGGGGTATCCGTACCGTCGCTCGCCGTGCTGTGGGTATGCAGATCGATATATCCTTCGTTCATGCTTTGGCACTCCTCAAATATCGGGCAAGGTGCATCATCCGCAACTCCGGCGGATCGCGGTAATCCAAGCGCGGCGCGGCGCCGTCGGGCAGCCGGTAGATCGACCCCGCCGGATTGCGCAGGATCACCCGGCCGTTCACCACCGACAATATGCGGTAGCCCGCGTCCGCCGCGAGCAACTTCAGCCGGACGGTCTCCAGCAGGTTGCGCACCGGCGGCGGCAGTTTGCCGAAACGGTCGGCGAGTTCGGCGCGGAACTCCTCCAGTTCCGCTTCGTCTTCGAGCGCGGCGAGTTTCCGGTACGCCGCCACCCGCAGCCGCTCGCCGCCGATGTATTCGGGGGGGATCGCCGCCGCCAGCACTCCCGGCGGCGCGTCCAAAGTGAAACTCACGAAGTCGAGGTTCAGATCTACTTCGACGATCAGGCGTTCCCGGTCGCCGCGCAAACGGGCGATCTCGCCCTGAAGCAGATGGCAGTACAGATCGAAGCCGATGGCGTTGAGGTGCCCGGACTGCTCCGCGCCCAGCAGATTGCCCGAGCCCCGGATCTCCAGATCGTGCAGAGCCAGCTGAAATCCCGCGCCGAGGTTGGAGCACCGCCGGATCGCCGCCAAACGCTTGCGGGCGTCGGTGCCGACGAGTTCGTGCCGCGGCAGCAGCATGTAGGCATAAGCCTGACGCGACCAGCGTCCCACCCTGCCCCGCAGTTGATACAGTTCGGCCAGCCCGAACCGGTCGGCGCGTTCGATGATGATCGTATTGGCATTGGGCACGTCAAGCCCGGATTCGATGATCGTACTGCACACGAGCACATCCACGCCGCCTCGCAGGAACCTTTCCATGACCTCCTCCAGCGTGTGCTCCGGCATCTGCCCGTGAGCGACTTCGATCCGCGCCTCCGGGAGCAGCGAGCGCAGCAGCGCCGCCTTTCCCTCGATGCTCCGCACCCGGTTGTGCAGATAATACACCTGTCCTCCCCGCGCCAGTTCCGCCTTGAGCGCCGACACGATCAGCGAGACCTCCTCGGGGGCGATCACCGTCTTGACCGGCATCCGCAGTTTGGGCGGCGTCATCAGCGTACTCAGATCGCGCGCGCCCGCCATCGCCAGATAGAGCGTCCGCGGGATCGGCGTGGCGGAAAGCGTCAACACGTCCGCCTCGGCGCGGAACCGCCGCAGCCGCTCCTTGTGCTCGACGCCGAAGCGCTGCTCCTCGTCGATCACCACCAGCCCGAGGTTGCGGAAACGCAGTTGGTCGGAACACAGCCGATGCGTACCGATCACGATATCCACCTTGCCCTCGCCAACCTCCCGGATCGTCCGCGTCTGCTCCGCCGGAGTACGCAGACGGCTCAGCAGCGCGATGTTGAACGGATATTCGGCGAAGCGCTCGCAGAACGACCGGAAGTGCTGCTGCGCCAGTACGGTCGTGGGCGCCAGCACCGCCGCCTGATACCCGGCGTTGACCGCCCGAAAAACCGCCCGCATGGCGATCTCGGTCTTGCCGTAGCCCACGTCGCCGCAGATCAGGCGGTCCATCGGACGCGGGGCGGACATATCCTGCGCCACCGCCAGCGTCGCCCGCCGCTGATCCGGGGTGTCGGGGTAAGGGAACGAACGCACGAAAGCGCGGTTGTCCGCGGCGTCCGCGCGGAACGCGATCCCCGGGATGGAGTTCCGCATCGCCTGCAGCCGCAGCATGTCGGCGGCAAAGGAGCGGACGCCGAAACGGGCGCGCTCCTTTTCCTTGTTCCAGCGGGAACCGCCCAACGCATGGAGTTTGACCTTCCCCGGAGCGCCGAGATAGCGGCTGACCTTGTACGCCTGAAGCAGCGGCACATACAGCAGTTGACCGTCGCGGAACTCCATCACCATGACCTCCCGCGAAAGGCCGTTGCCCTTCAGGGTCCGCAGTCCCCGGAAGATACCGATGCCGTGTTCCACATGGACGGCGAAATCCCCCTCGTCCAGATCGGCGAGCGAAAACTCCTCCGCCTGCGCCGCAAGCTGCGAGGCCGCCGCTTCGGGGGGCGGCTCATCCTCCGGCTCGCCGCCGCCGGAACCGCGGCGGAATCCCAGCGCCGCCGCCTCCGCCTCGGTGAGTGCCACCAGCCCCTCCTCCGGCAGTTGAAAGCCGCCGGGGAAAGCACCGACGGCAAACTCCACCCCGGCGCCCGCCAGATGGACCTTTTCCGCCCACGCGCGCAACATATCGACATCCTCGGCGTGCGCGGAGAACCACACCGCGCCGCCTCCCGCCCGCAGCGACTCGCGCAACCGGCTCCGCACCGCCGCCAGCGCCAGTTCCGACGCCCCGGAGGCGGCGACTCCGCCCGCGTAATCCACCACCGACGGCAGCGCGTCCGACGGCAGCGCGTCGCCGCCGCCGGAAAGATCGTACCACATAGTCAGGCGCGACGCCTGCCGCCGGGCGGTCATCAGCGCCTCCAGACGCTTCTCCGCTCCGGGGACCGAATATTTGCCCAGTAGTTCGAACGCCGCCTCAGGACGGAAGAGCGCCAGTTGGAAATCCCGGTCTCCGAGGTAATCGAAGACATCGGACTCCGCCGCTCCGCCGGCGGTGATCCCCGCCCGGCCGATGCAGCGGTACTCCGGGATCTCGCCCGTGGAGCGCTGGGTCTCCGCGGCAAAACCGCGCAGCGATTCGATCTCGTCGCCGAAGAACTCCACCCGGCAGGGGAAATCGTGCGCCGGACTGTAGAAGTCGACGATACCGCCGCGCCGCGAAAACTCGCCCACCGTCGTGACCTCGAATTCGTCGTCGTAATCCAACTTCACCAGCCGTTCCGCCAGTTCCTGCGGCGACAGGCGCATTCCGGGGCGCAACGTCAGCACCGCCTCGCGCGTCTCCTCCGGCGGGGGGGCCGGCCCCAACAACGAGTGAACGCTGCCGACGAGCAGATCGAAGTCGCCGGCGAGCGCAAGATTCAACGCCCGCGCCCGGCGGCTCTCGCCGCCGGGGAAAAGGAGTTTTCCGCGCCCCGCTTCGGGGATATACAACACCCGCAGCGGCGAATCCAGCAGCCGCAGCGCTTCGTCCAGCGCCCCGCGCAGCTGATCCACCGCGACGGCGTCGGGCAGCGCCGCCACCACCGGGGCGGGCGAGTGCAGCGCCAGCCGCAGCACCACCGGGAACAGCGCCGACAGTTCGACTCCGGCGAAGTCCGCGGCGGATTTTTCACCTTCCGACAGATATTTTTGCAGTTTTTTGCGCCATTTTTCCATCGGTCTACTTGATTTTTCTTTCCGTCGACATAAGTTGCTAATCAATCAAACGCGATAAACCGGGGGGTTCGCTGTTTTCCGTCATCGCTCCGTCGGCGGTGATTTACCGCTCGCGGGAGTATTTTTTATAGTATACTCGCGTTTTGCCGATTTTTGAAGAAGATTTGCGAAGATTTGTCGCTTTTTCGACATTTCCGGCGGCGAGCGGACGGAATACGGGAGAGATAATTCACTCTTTTCCCGCGAAAAACAGCGGACGCGACCTTGGCGACGACATCAACACCATATATTGTTATTATAGTACAGGAGGGAAAAAGAGTTTATGGTTCCGCTCACCTTTCACCACAGTTGGAGCAAATACGGGGAACGGGAACGTCTGACCGAGATGTGCGAATTCGCCGCCAACGGCGTGAAACACATCGTGCTCGGGGATTCGCTGCTCAAGATGATGGGGCAGGATTACGCCCTGCCGGCGGTGCTCCGCGAACAGGCGCAGAAAGCCGGCGTGGACTTCGTCGACGCCCATGCGCCGTTCCGGGACTTCGGCGACCTCTTCATCCCGGACGAGCGCGACCATCGGCAGATGATCGCCCGCCAGAAACTGAACCTGCTGCTCGTTCAGGAAATGGGCGTCAAGACCTGCACCTTCCATGTCGGCAGCAAGTACTATCCCGAACACACCGTCGACGAACACCGCGACGCGCTTTTCCGGTCGCTGGACGAACTGCTGCCGCTCGCGGAACAACTCGACGTGACCATGTGCCTCGAAAACCTGATCCGCCCGCTCAGCACCGCCGACGACCTCATTTCGTACATGCATAAATACGATTCGCCGCACCTCGGGGTCTGCCTCGACGTCGGGCACGCCAATCTCAAGGAACAAGGCGCGCAACACCCCGACAGCGAAGTTCCCGCCGCGTGGGAGATCGCCGGATTGACCGTCCGCTGGGAACAGAACATCGCGGAACGCCTGCAGCCATACGTCGTCAACTGCCATGTGCACGACAATTGCGGAGTCGGCGACGACCATAACCTGCCCGGATGCGGGACCATCGACTGGAAGCGGATCGTGCCGCTGCTGCTGAATGCGCCGCGGATCCAAAATATCCAGAGCGAAGTGCTGACCGCGCGGCGCAATACGCCGATCCGCACGGTGGCGGAAAACATCCGGCGGCTCTTCGGAGAACTCCCGGAAGCCTGAACGGATCCGACGCGGATGGTCGTTGCGAATAATATATAATACTGATATAGGGAAACTGCGCAATGGATAAAAAAAGCACCAATCCGAAGACCAAGACTGTGGACGCGAAAACCAAGAAAAAGCCTGCGGACGAAGCCGCGACCAAGGCCGCCTCCAAGAAAGCCGAAGCGCCCAAGGCGGAGGCCAAGAAAGCCGCCGTGAAGAAAGCCGAAGCGCCCAAGGCGGAGGCCAAGAAAGCCGCCGTGAAGAAAGCCGAAGCGCCCAAGACCGAGGTCAAGAAAGCCGCCTCCAAGAAAGCCGAAGCGCCCAAGGAGGAAGTCAAGAAAGCCGCCCCCAAGAAGGCCGAAGCGCCCAAAGTCGCAAAGAAAGTGGCGATCGAAAAGGTCGAATCCCCCTCTGCGAACGAGAAAAAAGCGACCGTCAAGAAATCGGCAGCGCCTAAGGCGGACGGCAAAAAAAACGCCGCCAAGAAAGCAGAAGCGCCCCAGCCGGAGCCGTCGCAAGAACTGCCGGAGCCGCCACTCGCCGATGAGGACGACGACCTCGAAGAAAACGATTCCGAGGAACGACTCAGCGCGATCGACCTTTTGGATATCGACCCGCCGAAGCGGAAACTGATCATCAAGAAAGTCTCCGCTCCGCCGACCAAGTTCGCTCCCAAGCCCGCCGCGGGGGAAGTCCCGATCCAGGTCAAAGAAGAGCCTCTGCGGGCGCGTCGCCCCAAGACCGTCACCGGCAGCGGCACTTTCCGCACCAAGCAGGAGAAGGACTCGGCGCGACGCAACGCGCTGGACGCCAAACTCGCCGTCGGCACCAAAAACGACACCATGAAGGTCTACATGAACGAGATCGCCCGCATTTCGCTCGTCAACAAAAAGGAGGAGGCGGAACTGGCGGACGACATCCACGGCAGCGACGACAGCCGCCGCGACGATGCGCGCACCACGCTCATCAAGGCGAACCTGCGGCTGGTGGTCAAGATCGCCCACGACTTCAAGGGGCTGGGACTGCCGCTGCTCGACCTCATCTCCGAGGGGAACATCGGGCTGATGCGCGCGGTGGAAAAATTCGACCCCGCCAAGGGCGCCAAATTTTCGAGTTACGCCGCGTGGTGGATCAAACAGTCGATGCGCCGCGCGCTGGCGAATCAGAGCCGGACGATCCGCATCCCGGTGCAGTCGGCGGGCAAGATCAACAAGATCAAGACCGTCCGCATGCGCCTCGTCGAAGAACTGGGGCGCGAACCGACCGACGCCGAGATCGCCGAACACCTCGACTTCAGCGAACGCACGGTGGCGGGGCTGCGGCTGGCGGATCTGCGGACGATCTCGCTGCACGATCCGATCCAGCAGGGCGAGGAGGGCGAATTTCAGGACATCATCCCCGACCGCCACGCCATGACGCCGGATCAGATCATCGGCGACGTGGAATCGGTCTTCCGCCTGATGGACCTGCTGGACAAACTGGAGGACCGCGAGCGGAAGATCCTCGAAATGCGCTTCGGTCTGAAAGGCGGACGCGCCCTGACGCTCGAAGAGGTGAGCCAGGAGATCGGACGCACCCGCGAGCGCGTGCGCCAGATCCAGAATCAGGCGCTGGCGAAGTTGAAGCAGCTCCTCGCGGACGAGAGCGGTTTCAACAACAACGTCTCCGACTGATCCGCATATATAGGACAAAGACATGCTCTCCGCCACGACGAAGCGCCGGTTGAAGATGTGCGGCTGCACACTCGCCGCGGTCGTAATCGTCGCGGTCGTGTGGTTCGCGGTCGGATTTTATCTGTTGATACGGGAACAGATTGATTGGGAAGTGCCGCATGGGTACATGACAGGCTACAAAATACTTTTCGAAAATGAACCGGGGCTGGCGGCAAAACTTTCGGAAACTCCGCTGGAAGTAACGGATATATCGCTTGCCCCGCTGTCGGGCCCGCAGTCTGGGTGGAACAAAGGCGATCCGCCGTACCGCGACCGGCACGGCAACCCCATGCGCTTTTTCCTGATCCGCTGGAACGACCGGATTTACGGCAAGGGCATCTCGGCGGGGCGGGACGGCAAGTTCGGCACCGCCGACGACATCGTGAGTTCGGATTACGACGACACCAACAATCCGCACTATTGCCCGCTTGTCGACATCGAAAAGAAGAAATTTTCGCGGAAACTCCCCCCGAAGGATGTGCCGTCCGACCGCAAATAGTCATTACCCAACGTCCGACACGCCATGCGCGAGATACGAGAGACGCGGTTTTCATGCACATATTCGAAGTCTTTATCTTATTCTTCCGAACGATCTTCCCGCCGCGCGCTCGCGGCACTGCTGCCGGTCGCGGTCCTGCTGCCGAGTTCTTGCGGCACGATATACCACATCCAACTCATCGACATCGACGACCCCAAATCGTGGTCTCCCGGCATTGAGATATTGCGGTAGCAAAACGCGAGCGGAGAAAACCTTTTGTGAACAAAAGTTTATTCTCCCCTCGCCTCCCCTCTTTACAAAAAACTTAAACTGCCGCGGGGCGGGTTTAACTTTATTCGGCAATCGCTGCCGCCTGATAACGTCCGAGAAATTGCGCACATTTTGAAAGAGGCTGCTTGAAAAGCGACCTGTTCTCTGATTGATTATAGTTTCCACCCTAAAAATCAATCAAAAGGAGAACAGGTCATGGAAAATGTAGCTC
>Ga0208297_1001658_pt1 | contig 18104 bp, 13 predicted proteins | sample LMS_cellobiose_e_FD_187367 | JGI IMG/M metagenome (GOLD analysis project Ga0208297, IMG submission 187367) | Rumen-fistulated moose microbial communities from Alaska, USA - LMS_cellobiose_enrichment (SPAdes) (version 2) | ecosystem: Host-associated > Mammals > Digestive system > Stomach > Rumen... | reverse complement strand
CAGGGAGAGCTGGTTTAGTTCTCCCTGCCCCTTACGGGGGAGCAACAATTGCTATGGACACTATCTCCATCAACTTCTGGACAATTAACACTGTCTATTTCTGGATATTATGAGTTAGCAGTAACACTAATACAACTCCTTCTATACTAGGGAGAGAAGATAATTTCTCCACTGCTAATTAATCCACTGTTAACACAATTTTGCCGCCAAAGTTACTTAACGTAAATAAATCCGAGTCATGCAGCCATTCGAGTGAAACAGTGTATTCAAACGGAAAAGCCTGGGGTACCGAAGAAAGCTCTGCAATTTCATAGTAGGCTCTTTCCCTTAAGTGAAGGATGGCCAATAACAACACCTGTATGGTTTTCACATCGGTAACCGGGTACTTTTTTATGCGATATACCCCAACTTTCTCATTTTCAATAGCTCCAATTTGCTTCAAGGTTTGCAATATCTTATCACTGGAATGAAACAGCGTAGTCCGTTCTCCCCACATTTCAAACAGCTTTTCCTTAAGCCAGGATGCCGCAAATGTATCCTGGATGTTAGTGAGCTTGCCTATTAAAGCACACACATCAGAGAATACAGGATATGCAACCAGCATCATGCTCCAATGCAATGCCAGTTTATTCGACTTCTCATCCTTATAAGCTTCTAAAGCTTGCTGTTTTAAAGTTGAAAGTTCCTCAGGAGTCCTCACCCATATATTCATGAGGATTTCCCGTGTTTTTCTCAGAACAGTCGGGCTCTTTATTTCAAAGGACAAGTATTCGTTCAATTCGTCTTTAATTTGCGTTTCGTTCTTTCCCTCCAGTACGAGTTCTACAGTTTTATTGAGCCATTCCAATCTAATGGAACGGGACAGTCCAATTATTTTTGCCATCTAAATTACCGCCTTTACTTTAATGAATGGGACAATTACCTCGTCAATGGAGATGCCTCCGTGTGTCATTACTTCTTCATTCTTATTATCAAAAGAAACACCTGACTCGCAGACGTAGTATTTATAGTCTTTATCCAAGTAATATCCCGGATAAGTCACGACTTTGTCTCCAAAAGAATCCTTTTCTTCCGCAAAATCTTTCAGTACAAACATCCTCTTGGATCTGGTTTCCACCTCGACTCCAGCATTGCGGATAGCTCCTGCTCCGATGCAGGGAGTGTTGCCATGATCGGATGTTATATAAATATTAAATCCTTGTGAATATAAATCTTGTATTAATGTTTGTAACTTGCCGCTTTTTGCCAATAACGAAACGTCATTATACATCCCTACACGGCCTTGCTTTTGACCGTGAACTAAATCGTCTATATCATTAATGATAATAGCCGCAAACCTTGTAAAATGACTAATGGGCGGATTGTAGCCCTTTGCATATAAGCTTTGCTGTTTGGTATATCCCCTGTTCTTGGCAGCCTCCATAAAGCCCTTTTCTTCTTGGCTTAAAGTAAAAGGATTTTCCAACTCACGCGGATACTTCCCGCTGAGCAGGCCTTGCCTTGAAATAGCCGTCGTCGTTGGTATTAGGGCATAAGTACAATGGTATTCATAGTCAATGCCTTCCAAATATCGTGAGATTATCTCAAAGTCAAATAATGACATCCCATCCACGACAATAAGAGCAGTTTTGCCATGCGCTATAAAATCAATTACTTTAGGCAAGATAGCAGGAGCCTCTTTTTTGGTCTCACCGGAAAGCTTTTGATAGCCATCAAATATAAACTTTTCAAATTCCGCGTCAACAAAACTCGTATCGATCGAGATATTTGCTTTTGCAGCGTAATAATCAATCAAGGCCTTTTTACGGGCAATCTCAATCCAGCCATTTACAGTAATACCGGATTTGTCGCCGGAAGGCAATAGGTTTTTTATCATTAAATCACAATAGTTTTTAATATTTCCCTTTGAAAAGACCGTATCTGAAATAAATTTTTCAGTCTTTTCCCTGGTGTCACAGGGCGAATAAAGCTCCCCATAGGCAAAGCTGATCAAGTCAATGTCTTTAATATACCGGCGCACCGTATCTTCATGAAGTTTCGGAAAGATGCTTCTGAGAGAAATTTCAACCTCAAAAAACTGTTTCCTTATATCGTATGGCACATATATCTCAGAATAAACAATAACCGCCCATTTATTATCAGAATTCCTTATTTCTTGCTCATACCTTAGCCGGAATGCTTCAATATCCTCATACCGGATAACCTCAAAATTCTGAGAAATAAGCAGCCTGGTATAATCAAAGGCAGCACAAAATCCGCTGGTATCAAAAATCAGCAACCGCTTTTCATATTGAATTGAAAAAAGCTCTGCTATCCGTTTCTCTATCATAATTTCACTCCATATGTACTATCAATACTGGCTTAAAGTCAGGACAGAATTTCTTGCCCGCCAGGTAGTTGGCTTCTATCTCTGCCTTTTCCCGGCTTAAAGCCATAAGTTTGTGCCTCCTGATATTTTCGATCCCTATCCGCTGCGCAGCCTCGATGCGCAGGTTCAAAGCATATAAATACTTTCTGTATGTTTCTTCATTTCTTTTTTCCAGTTCTGCTTTCAGCGTTAAGAAAGTGTCGTAGGCAAATTCCTGTGACGCTGTACGGAGCTTATTCTGAGTTTTTATATCGATCTTTTCCCCTTCCCAAACAGTAATAACCCTGTCTTTGTCAAGAATAGCCTCCCATATTTTCTTACCCGCCATAGGACGCAGGATAAAATCCTGGTTAATGAAAATTGGGATAATCTTCTGCCCCTGGCTGTCAGGAGTAAGTGATATTCGCCACAGCATAAAGTAGCCCTTTTCATTCGGAAAATCCTTTATTGAAACATTTAAAAGCTGACCTCCCAAGTCTTGCTCGATTTCCTTGTTCAGGTGGCCAACAATCACAGGGTCATTGATGCTGAAATTCTCGATAGGCAAGTAGGGATTGCCCTTATAGTTTTCATAGTATGTGACCATCTGCCGCAATGCAGCTTCAAAGTCAAAAGCAGAGTTTGTCCCAATCATTGAGGCAAGATCTTTTTCTTCCTTGATGAGGTCTTTTATACGCATGGTATTTTGAACCTGCTTTTTCAAATCCTCCTCAACCGGACGAATGTTTAACTCAATATTTTTAGGATTGCGGATTGATTTCATATAAGCATCCGTAAAGTTAAGCTCAGCGGTTTCACTGTCAAGCACGTCTGAATACTTGTCGATGCCAATCTCTTTAAGTATGACGGAAAGCTTTTCTTCCAACACAGCTTTTACACGGTTTTCAACAGTATCAGCCAGAATAAAATTATAAACTATCACATCTCTTTGCTGCCCGATACGGTCAACACGCCCGATACGCTGTTCAATCTTCATTGGATTCCAGGGCAGGTCATAGTTTATAATGCAGTTGGAAAACTGCAGGTTTAAACCCTCACCACCGGCATCGGTCGAAATAAGGATGTCCGTTTCCGTTTTAAACTCCTGCAGCACAGCGTTCCGTTCCTCAATACTCATGCTGCCATTGAGAATGGATGTTGAATACCCCCTGTCTTTCAACAGCTTTACAAGGTAGCTTTGGGTCGCTACAAATTCCGTAAAAATGATAACCTTTCTTTGCCGGTCCTCAGCAAATAAGTCATCGATAATTTCAAGCAACGGCTCAACTTTGACATCAAGATATTGGAACTCTGCCTGCTTGGCAACGGCAATGATATCGTTAAGCTGGGCAATTTCTTCTTTGATGTCCAGAGAAATGGCCGCAATGGCATCCTCCATGTTTTCTTCCAATTCCATCTCTGCAAATTCTTCTTCGGACATGGATTGATACTTGAATGCTTGCTCTTCCAGGACTTTAACACGCCGTTCCATACTTTCCCGGACGGCGCTTGTGCTGCTGGTGACCAGACGCTGCATCATAATGAGCAGGAATACGAACCACATGTTTTTGCCGCGGTTGCGCATGGCCTTGTTATAATTTTTGGAAACGTAATCCGACACCATTTCATAAAGCCTGCGCTGCATGGAATGCCGTTCGTCCCAGTGCAATTCAATAGCCCTGGTAGTTCGATTTTTAAAAAGCTTATTGCCGTTATTGTCTATGGCTTCACGCTTTTCAGTCCTTATAACATAAGGAGCTACCTGCTCTTTAACAATGGCATTGATATTGGGAAAAGCCTTTTCATCAACCAAACGTATGAGCCGCAAAAACGGCTCCGTTTTACCATTATGAGGTGTAGCAGTTAATAGTAGCAGATAAGGACTGGCTGCAGCCAGAAGTTTGCCAAGCTTGTATCTGGCTACTTCCCCTGAACTCCCGGCAACCCTATGAGCCTCGTCAATGACGACCAAATCCCAGCCGCTGTTGATTATTGAGTAAATCCGTTCCTCGTTATACTCTGCAATCTTTTCTTCTGTCCAGCCAACCCGTCTTTCCAAGGGCTTGATAGAATCCATGGGTGAGATAACCTGATCAAACTGCCCGTAAACGTCCTCATTTCCAGTTATCTTACGAATGGTGTCATAATCTTCCGGCAGGATAACATGGAACTTCTCGTTGAACTTGTCCTGCATTTCCAGACTCCATTGAGTTACAAGACCGGTAGGGCAGACAACCAGTATCCGCTTGATAAGTCCCCTGGTCTTTAACTCTTTAATAATGAGTCCTGCTTCAATAGTTTTTCCGAGACCCACTTCATCCGCCAATATGTATCTCACATTATTGTTTGATAAAGCCCGGTTAAGAACATGCAGCTGGTGCGGCAAAGGAATGATGCCGCTCGATAGCTTTGACAGGATGCCTTCGGAGGTTTCGTTCTTGATTTTTGAATGCATGGCAACATACCGAAGATAGCTCTCATTAAAATTTTCTTCGGGTACTTCGGCGCAAATGTCAGCAGCGGATAACTTATAAACTGTCCCGGTAGAAGTATTAAACACCTTGTAAGACACAAAGCCCCATACTTCGCTGATCTCCAATATCTGCACACGCTCATTTTTAGTTTTATCAAAAACGTAATCTCCAACTCTATGCATATTAATCTCCTTTAGAAGCTTCACCTTCTATAAATCGTTTCGCTGTTATTTTAGTTCCGCCCAAACTAATAATTTCGGTCTGATATGATGGATTATTAGGAAATTTATCTAATACTATTGCAATACTGTACTTAGGGCGAGTAACTGCGACGTAATATTTCTGCTGACTGTTGAGTTTTCTACCGAAAATAAAATCTATTAGTGTTTTGTTTGGATAGATTAGAACTCTTTCAAATGTCATGCCCTTGCACTGCCCAAAGTTAAGCGAAGAGTAACCATCTGTTGAAGTTTTTTTGTCATATTTCAAAACAACAGGCTTAAAATAATTGTAATATATATGCACATCATCTCTTAGAATTAAGAATACACCGTCATGTTCAGTTTTCTCTTTCATACAGGTTGAGATATTATTCTCGTTAGGGAATATAGCATTTGCAAATTGACATATCCTTTGGTTGAACCTACGACTAACCAAGTTATATTCAATATTAGCTTTACCCTTGCTTTCTAAATAATTAAAGAAAAACCATATATTTTTTCCTGCATATTTTTTTCTTTTCTGTGTATTGTGAGTCTTAAATGTCGCTTGTTTGTTATCACCAACGCATGTAATAATGATAGCTGAATCCATGAGAAGTTCTATGAGCTCCAAATCATTGCCCGCCATATCCTGAATCTCGTCAATAAAAATATGAGAATAAATCTTTTCTAAACGTTCAACCACCATTCCATTACTTTGCGAATTGAGATATATAGCAAGTTCACTTGCATGATTGGCTAAAACGTTTCCTTGTGGATTTATGTACCGTAAACTTTTTCCTTTGGCAAAATAATTTATCTCCCCATACATATTAGAAAAGTCAAACGATTTGATTTTATTGATGCCGGCAACAAAAGATTGATAAGGCCGAATCAAATCGTGTAAAAGAAATTGATACCAAGAACGTATAAAAATGCGCTCACTCAAAACTCCAAAGTTTTGTTTTTTGATTTCCCGATTAATCGCTTCAACACCTTTATTAGTATAGGTCGTTATTAGAACTTTTTTCTTATTTGCGGCATCATTTACAATGGAAAGGGCATCACTGCAGATACCCCACGTCTTTCCAGAACCTGCCGCAGACAATTTAACTAAATTCTTTGATGGCATTTTGAATATACTCCGGATAATTAATTTTTTCTTCGCTGTCAAATACACGCATTGCCCATTCCGCCTTGTTATTCAGCATAAAATTAAGTATTTCGTCTCTGCTCTTATTCATCATGGAGCCATTTATTGATATTGCCCTTTTAAATACTTCTGAGGGAATCCCATTTTCGCAGTTTGCAGCAAGAACACTTGGCTCAATTGTATTAAGTGCTTCATCCTTTTCATAGAAAAAAACCAAGTTATCTTTACCAAGATATTCCTTGTATTTTTCTTCAATTTTTTCCTTAATACAGCCATCATTGTCAGTTATAATTACAACTTTTTTATTAAGCAAAATTGCAATGTCACAATATCGTTTGAAAGCCACTGAACCAACTACAATAATGTCAATGCCATCTGCTGCTGGTAATTTCCCATACATATCAAGATATGCGCGTTGAACGATTAATTCGTCTGTGGGGCCTTCGACAAGAATAATTTTCTCTGCTAACACTAATCGTAAAGTATCATACCCAGGAAGTTTTTTAAAATAACGCGTGGTATCGTCAGGTAAATCTTTGAGTGAAGTGATTTCACCGTTATTTACCAATAATAAATTTCCTAAATTTAATTTATTAGAAATAAAGCTACTATGAGTTGAAATAAACACTTGTTTTCCAACTGTATTCTGAACATGTTGAACAAGTTTAGCCATGTTGGTGAATGATAAATTATTTTCAGGCTCTTCCATCAAAACCATATTAACTTGTTCTGTCGAATTCTTTAGTGCAAGCTCTATCTTAATGGTGTTTTGGCTACCAAATCCTACATTCTCAAATGGAGTTTCATCAACAACAACAGACAATTGTTTTTTCCATTCATCAACTTCTTCCTTAAGATCAATGGTTAAAGCACGGTTCCCAATACGGACATTTTCTTTGACGCTTTGATTAAGTTTTTTAACTATCTCATTATTATGAAAATCGTATCGGCTTTTTCTGTAAGCAGTGCATAGATCAATTTGTTCTTGCGGCGAGAGATATGTAGCAATATTTTCTGTAACAAATCGGCCAACGACAGATGAATAATCATTTTTTGTGGTATCAATAAAAACAGCTTTGATAGGGCAAAAACGATATGTGACAATGTCACCATTAAAATATTTATAACTTACTGTGTAAAACTCAACAGGAATATCAAAAATCTCACCTGCTGCTAACAGTTTCTTATACGTCGGAGTATATTCAGGGTTAAATTCAACGGCTACACGAATACCCGAACAATTTTCACCTAATGAATTATTTGTCCCTGAATAGATTGCTTCATCCGTTTCGCAATACGCTTCAAAGATCATACTTGGCAGCTCATTTACATTCGGATACTGAGATAAAGATGCTTTATATGCATTCCGAACATCAATGTTAAAAAGGTTGGCCTTTATTTGTTTGTCAAAAGCATAGCCGTTAAGTTTTCCAGAAGACAATATAGAAATAGCTTCAAGAATAGTACTTTTTCCGGAATCGTTTTCACCTACAAAGATATTTATATCTGGATTCACGGTAAAGGTAACACATCTGAGTTGCTTATAATTTTCGATATGAAGCTTTGAAATAATCATACATATTCTCCTTAGACATTTAACAAACTTATAGTTTATGTCTGATTGAATCCAAGTGTTCTGCAATGGCTTTTAATGAATTCTCTGAGTTACTTAGATTGCTACTACTTCTCTCGGTATACCCCATTTGATGAGCATATTGAACCACCAAAACATACCGTTCATGAAAACTACTGTTCGTATCTCCTACCATCGTATAATCAATTTCCACACTATAGTCATTATTACAAGTCTCTTCCCATTTTTCCAAAATAATAAATTGAAGCGTTTGGTTTGGAGCCAAGATACTTCTGTCTAAGAAATTACTCATTTTTTACCACCCACAAGTTTAATAGTAGGTGTAATTTGTAGTCTATTTATTATTGCACCGGTCTTTCCGTGGTTTTTCACACGTAGATAAAAGCACACATCTCTGGGATCTTTATGAAGACTCACAAAAACATAAGGACGGCTCTCTGCAATTCTCGTTTCTTTCATCTCTTTAATAGTCATATTGTTCATAACGACAATTGCAATTGTTGCCAGAACATACACAAAAGTGAGCAAACACATTACAAAACCTTGATTAGCGTTTATCCAGGCAATCATACATTCACCTAAACCCTCCCCAAACTCAAATCATAATACATTAACAGCTTGTCATCCTCTTGGATAACACTTTCCGGTAAGCGTTCTGCTGTTTCGACAATCAGCTTATAATTCTTATCGGCCCAGAGCTTGGCAAAGCCTACTCTGATTGCTTCGGTACGGAAGAGTTTGAGTTTGCCCTTTGTCGCCAGGTAGCCTTCAAATTCTTTGAGCAATTTCTTTTCCCGGAGCTTGGCCACATCGGCAGCTTTTGTAATGTCCGGGATATACCATCTGCCTTTATTGTCCTGCAGGAAGTTTTCTTCAAGCAATACTGCCAGCTCAGGCTTTTCCTCAAACTTGTCCCAGGCTTTTATTTCCTGCATAAACTTCGGCTGGAGTTCGGCGTATGTTTGCGGTGTCTCAAGCTGTTGGTAAAGCCAGGCAATTGCAGACTTCTCATTGGTGACAAATAGTTCAAATTGAATCGGCTCCACATCGTTAATAATACGGGCAGTATCATATTCGTTGACTTGATCAGCAAGGAAATACATCCCGTCACGCTTCAAGAACCTTTCATCTAAACCTTTATAAAAGTCTGTTGCGTCCAATGGAACAGCTATTCCATTCATAATATGATACGCCACCATACGGTCATAGAGCAGGAATGCCTGGCGTTCTGCTATTAGTTCAATTTTTCCGTTCTTAACAACAACTACGGGTAAATTTTCAAGATGCTGTCGTACAAAACTCCATGCTGTTTCTTCGCTTCCAGCGTGGGAAATAAACTCACGCTTAAAACTTTCCTTTGGTTTATATGCTGAAATTACAAGGTCTTGCTTAACGGCCGACGTGGTCGTAACTTGCTTGAAGCTACCCTGCTGCTTATCCAGCGTGCGAACGTCGGCGATAATGAAGCCGGAGCGCTGCAGTGATTCCTGAATGGCGTTCCAGACAGAGTTTTGTGAATTATGGAATTCCACCGTCATCCACCGGCCTGGCTTTAGGATACGGTAACACTCACTGAAACACTGGGTCATAAGAGACTGATATTCCAGCAATCCTTTCCCTTGAACAGCATTTATAATCGCTTCAGTTTTTTGATTGGTAAAAACCTTCAACCAAGCTTCCCAGATGAAACTTAGTTCAGAATAATTCAGGTTGCCACCAAATGGAGGATCCGTAAATATGTAATCTATTACATTTTCTTTAATATTTGACATGTCCAAACAGGATTGTAGGGTAATAATATTAGACATACTTTCAAGTTTCTTTATTGCATCGGTATATTTTTCTATTTTTCTTTTAATGAAGGAAAACACATCTATTTCACGAACCATTGAAGAAACATATAATGTCCCAGAAAGTTTACTTGGCAATCCACTTGGACGCTCCCTATTTAATTTTGAGCTTCCCTCTATTGTAGATGTTAATAACCACAGTAACCTTTTATTCGAACATTTTTTATTAAAAACAGCAAACGCAAATAAAGCACGTCTCGTATAAAACTGATGCACATGGGTTATGCCATGCGATCGTTTGGGTTGCTCTGTATTATATCCATTCGGCAATTCATCCGTCGGATACCAGTAAGGTATTTCAATATTGTTGATTTTTTCAATCAATGCCAGATCAAACTCGTCCGGCTTTTTTTCAAACCGCTTCTTACCCACGGAATAATTGATTAAAACCGGTACCTGCTTGGCCATGGTGACAAATTCATTCAGCCGGGTATCAAAATGCGTTTCCTGGGCCCGTACACAACTGCGTTTGGCCAGCTCGCTGCGGCAATGGGAACAATAAAAGGTGTTATTGACCTTGCCCTTTTCCTTGTCTACAGCAGCGTCCCAGAACACAATTTCATTGGAGCAGGTGGGACAGATGAATACATCGCTCCAAACCGTATAGTTGATGCGACCGATAATGGGGTTTCCGTCTATGCCTGTTTGGAGCTTTCCATCAATGACATGCCTCGTCTCATACATCCAGCCCAGCTCCTTTTCGCATTCTTCCAGAATGCGAGTGGCTTCCCGCTGAAATTCTGCCACATCCACCGGCGTGTTATAGTTATAGGCAATAAAAGCCGCCGCAGGTGAAAGGTCGTTTAATATGGCTTTGCGTGCCCCCCATTTGACATAGGGCATTTCGGCTTCGATTTTGGCCTTGAATTCCAGTTCAGGATTTTCACACATTTGTGCAGCAACACCTGTCATTCCAGTACCACAGAATCCATCAAATACGATGTCACCTGGTTCTGTATAATGAAGAATATAACGCATAATGGCCTTGTAAGGCACTTTAGTATGATAACTATGGGCATTATATATTGAGTCATTCTTACCTTCGCTTACATCCGCAGCAAACGGTTCCCTATGATAACCGTCAGTCGCTTCGTCATAAGGTTTGCCATGCTCCTTAATAAAGTCTTCAATAAACGGGTTAGGGCATGCCGTATAGTAGGGAGGATTGGATAAAGCAATAATATCCTCGTCCTTGGCTATGGGGAAGCCCTCAATATGCCGTACTTTATCAATATCTTCTTTCGTCAGTTTCATACCGGTCTCTCCTTATCTTTTTACAATAATACGCAGCTTCTCTTTATCCTTGCCCCTGGTATAGCTGTCCAAAAGGGCTTTCAGTTTGTGCTGGAAGGTTTCAAGATCGCACGGCCCAAGTGCGCCGAGCTTATCAATGAGGTCGTCGGCCGCAATGGCGACAGGTTCAAAACCTTGCAACAGATCCTCAATAGCAGTAATAAAGAACTGGTCAATCTTTTCGGGCAAAGTCTTAGTTTCAATAAATGCATCAATTGCCTTGCGCTGTTCCGGGCTTAGATATTGCTTCTGCTCTTCAATGGTTGGGTCCGTAACCGTATTAAACAGGGTATTCGTCCATTCGGCAAGCAGGCTGTCAATCCGGTCTTCAATCTCTTCAAGCCTGCCTTTTACCGGAATATCGGCTTCACCCATCAAGAAATTGCATTTCGTGCAGAAATGGTTCGTTTTCAGCATATCAGGAGTCAGCTCATAGCAGACTTTGAGCCCGGCCAGATCCTTTTCAATACTGTCCAGTTTAGATGCCGAAAAAATATTATTGATTGCTTTCAAGCGCTTTAAATTAGCTAGTTTTGCCGACCCGACCAGTTCACCCTTACGCTGGCCATCGGAAACTCCGAGACGTTTTTTCTGGTGTTCCGCATAGTAAATGTCAATGTACTGGTTCTTGACTTTTGCCAGCAAATTGTTTACATCCGCTGCCGCAGCTTCGCCGCTCATGTCCTGAGGTATGTCATCTCTAATCTTGCGGAAGTTTTCCTTGGCGGCTTCAATCTCTGCTCTTAAGGCAGCACCAAGCTCCATGCGTTCCAAATTCATCATGTAATTGACATTGGCAAGGCAGTCGTTCCTGAATTTTTCGTATTCCAGAACAATTTTTGAGGCAGCAATATCCTTGCCAAGCTGCTCAATCTGTTCCATTGTGTAATTAAAGTTATTGAGCTTGGCCACGGTATTGAACCTGCTCTGGAAGTTGCCGAATATGTCCAGCACTCTCTTGGCGGAAGCCTTATAATCCGAAGCAAGATGGTCGGCAATCAGCGGTTCGCCCCAGAGTTCAAATTCCCCGTTTAGCTTGCTGTTGGCCCTAACCGCAATATTAGCCATCTCCTGGGCTTTGGCCAGCAACCGTTCAAGCCCGTCCTCCCGCTGGGCAGGATTGTTGATAAGGCCAACAGGGAGCTCCAGCAGCTCATACAGCCTGACCAGTTCTGCCAGCTGCATGTCCTTTGGCTTGAAAATGTACTTAAACTCATAAATGTCAATGGCTGATATCTTGGGCAGCGTTTCCAAATCAGATGCAGTCAGGGTAGTGCCGTTCCTTAAAGCAATGACCGCATGGCCTGTATGAACCAATGCAAGTAAGACAATCGGTAGCAGGGCATAGCTGATTCCGAACCGCTTGTCCAGGTAATATTCATCTTTATTTTGAACTTCAGTATAAATGTCACTGAAATTGATAACGGCCTTGGCAGGGATCTTTTCCAGCTCTTTGATAAAGTATTGTGCATACTTGGAGTTTTGAACGGTAATTTTTTCACCGTCAAGTAAATCAAAACTTTCAAGCAAGGCGTTTGCCTGTTGGTTCTTTCGCCCTGCAAACCTGTCAATGCCTGCACGGATAATATCTGCCCGATTGCGGTGCGTAATCTGAATTTTAAATTTCGGCATCTCAGGATACTTTTTCGTAAAGTATTCGTCCAAACAGATGGAAGCAACCAGATCAATGGTTTCTTTGAACGGGTTGGTGCTCTTATATTGTCCCTTCATCACTTCCAGTAGCTGCTTCTTTTCGCCCTTATAGATTACTTCAAAGCAAGTATTCTTATTTTCACTCAGGTATTTCGTCAGCTTTTTCTTGAAAACTTCAGCTTTGTTTTGATAGGCAGGCTTATTTTTTTCTTCGGCCAAATCTTTCAGTATTTGAGCAGCACCATATAACTTCAGCGTGTTCTTGAAGTCTTCGTTGGGCTTAAACAGGAAAAAGACCTCATCGTCCTTCTTGTCATCCGTATAGCTCTCATTGCCATAGGGAGGAATAAAGTATATGTAATAATCCTCTGGCGGCTGAGCAGTCGGACGCGATTCAGGTGTGCCAAAGAATAGGTAGCCTGAGCGAAAAATAGCATGAGACACCCAGTTTAACCGGTGTTCATAGATTTTGAAATTATCAACATATTCTTTCTGATCCCACTCTAAGCAATAATAAACTACATCATAAAAATAGCTATTAAGACTGTCATCATCCATGATAGCCGCTCTTTGCGTGATTTTTTCGTCGTAGTCGATATCTTTTTTCAAGTCCAGATAATATTGTCCGTTATCTGCATTATGTTCAATAAACTGCCCGCTGACAGTGGTCATTATATCCTTCAGAACCGTTTGAATCAAAGATTGCAAAGTATCCGAGCTTTGGTCTGGCATGCCTTTTAAATATAAACAGAGGTCATCCCTTAGGTTTTCTGCGGTAAGTCCCGCACGGATACTGATATCACCAGTGGTTAATCTATGTACGCTTAAAGCATAGATAATTTGCAAGGCCAAAGGTTTATAAAGACGTTTAGGAAATGAACGGTTGACGATATCCTCAAGCATGCCGCTCTTTTCAACGACTTCTTTAATATTGGCATCTGTTTTAAGGGCAAGGTTTTCCTTGATAAAGGACCAGTAGCTGTCAAATGATACAATGCCGGGAGATTCATCAGTAATTTCATCGTCAAGTATCCGCCTGATGATCTCCGAAATGTTTTTTAGTATATGACGGTTCTCAATAATGTAAATCTTGTTAAAAACTTCAATATATGAAGGATGAATAGGGAACAGGTCAACGTACTCCTCCATGCGCTCCGACATATTGGTATACAGACTGCAGAACTTTTGCAAGTGCTCACGGATCAGCGCCTTCTGTTCAGGAGTCTTCTTCAGTATTCTTTCAGATACAACATAGGCCGTATCTTCCTTACGAATGATGACTTGCTCAAACCTATCCTTTACCCGGTTTAAAGTATTGGATACAAATGAAAAGCTGGGGTTATCAAAAAGTTTTTCCTGTACTCCGAAAATAGCTCTTAAACGGGAAGTTTTAATAATTTCTCCCAGCTCGCGCATGAAGCCCAAGTCGAGCTTAATCTCCTGGCTTTTACGGCCGCCAAGATAGTCGAGGAACTCATCCACCACAATCAGGTATCCTTTGTCGGGATATTTGGATGAAAACAAATCCATCATGGTCAGGAGCACATCTTTATTTGAGATAATATCCTTTTCATCAGGGAAGTCAAAGATGAGCCCACGTTCAGCAAAATCCTGCTTTACTTTTGTCAGGATGATGTTCCTGAGGGACATTTTTGATGCGCCTATCTCAATACGCAGAACTTCAAACTTCCCCGCAATGATCCTGGCAGCCTCGGCAAACTTTTTGTTTTGTACATAGTCAAGGTTTTCGGCATCGTATGCTATTGAAGAAATGACCGACATAAGGTGTGATTTACCTGTACCGTAGTTACCTACCAGCAAAACACCTTTATTGTCTACCACATCATCTAACCGAAGCTGTGAAAGCATATTATTGGTTAGCTTGTCCGCCATATCATCGGACATGACATAGCTTTTAACCAGATTTATTGCTTCTTTCTTGTCATTAGCCGCCGTAAGCTGGATAATGCTTTCGATTGGATTGAAGTTTATCAAATCTGCGTATTTCATCAAAATAAACCCCCTCAGATTACACAAGTTATATCATAGTCATGAATGTTATATGAATGAAAATCCCTATAAGCCGGTGTTGCATATACCAAGTGGTTATCGTCCAACGTGCCGCACCACTTTATAACAATTTTTGCTCTGCGTGACAGCTCATAAAAAAATCTGATAACATCAATGCTGTACCTCGGGTCAAACAGCATTTCGTAGTCTGTCAGAAAAATCGGGCCTTGTATGGACGATACGATTTTCATTACTTCATCGGCAACAAATTGTGGCCTGATTGCTGTGTCTTTTTCTAAAAGGGCTTCGGCCAATATTTTATTGAGACTGAGTTCTTTAAAACCAGCTTCAGCAATAATCTTTTTCAATCTTGGCTCAGAAGAGCAAAGCACAATCGCCATATTTGTCCTCTCAAGCATTTTTTTACTGAATTGAGAACTCTTTATTAACGTACCCAAGCAAACCCCACTCTCTTTCTATTCTAGTCACGCTATCTTACCTGTAGTCGCGCTGTTCATCCGGCCCATCAACAATTTCCATGATATCTCCGATATCACAGTTAAGCGCCTTGCAAATCTTGACCAGAACTCCGGTAGTCACATTCTCATTTTTGCTGAGCTTAACTATAGACGATGAACTTATGCCTGCTGCTTTACAAAGATCTTTTTTCTTCATGTCTTTATCAATCAACAGTTTCCACAGCTTTTTGTAGCTTACCGGCACGTATTTCACCTCCATCGTCCCTTAGTTATAGCATATACTTTTGATTACGCAATTTCAATATTTTTTATTGTGATCGCAATATTATTTGCAGGATATACCTATCTATTGATAAATTGCGGTATTGATTTTCCATGTAGAGCGATAATCCCATTTCGTAAGAGGTTTTTTATTTTTTTATGGAAAGCCACATATAGAAACTAAAAATACCGATAACACGTATTGGATGATATATCCATCCTGTCTCCTCAACCCTATGAAAAATGCCCGTTATCTAAACTATCAACTCAACCCTATCTAATTTCAGGCTTATTTTTCGCATAAAAATATACCATCGACATGTTACCATGTACTCATTTTACCTCCTTAGGTCGAGTAGATAACTTAGATGTAATCCCGCAAACCCAGTAAAATCTAGGCTTACAGTCTTGACATCAATACTACCGTCTCAACATGATAGGTTTGAGGAAACATGTCTATGGGCTGGATCAGGGTTGGTGTATATCCGAATTCCTTCAGCATACCAAGATCACGGGCTAAAGTGCCAGGGTTGCAGGAAACGTAGGCAATGTGTTCTGGCTGCTGGTTGACTATGGATTTAATTACATCAGGATGGCAGCCGGCTCGGGGCGGATCGACCACTATTACATCCGCATGTTCTGATAAATTGGGGAACACGGTTTCGCTGGTTCCGCAGCAAAAAACAGCATTTTGGATATGATTATGCTCAGCATTAAGTCGAGCGTATTCTATCGAAGGTGGATACTCCTCAATACCAATCACCTTTGTTACCGAAGATGCCAGATTCAAAGTCAAAGCTCCCACCCCACAATACAAATCCACTAGATGCATATCAGGGTTTAAGGGTAATTCCTTGGTCAGGATTGCAATGATTTTTTCGGCCTGGGAATGATTGACCTGAAAGAAGGAAGCGGCAGGAATCATAAACTTTATTGTACCTAACTTTTCATGCCAATACTCAGATCCACACAGCACTGTTGTCTGTCCGTTATTAATATGTACGGCATTGGCAGATACTGAACTCAGCTCCTGCCACGCTATGGGAATATGAGAAAAGCCGGAAAACAACAGCATTGAATCCTTAGTATTATGTGAATAACGTACAGCAATCTCGCCGTTTCCGACCAAAGGATGTTGTTTTAGGAAATGCCTTATCTCATTGCTGATCAGCTGCAGCGGTTGGCTTATGATCAGGCAGGTTAAGATAGGCAATAGATCATGGCTGCCTTCCTGGTAATAGCCTAATTTCCCCTCACGTACGTGCCAGGTGACCTTATTGCGATAATTCCAGCGATTTTTGGAGGCTATTACCGGCTCAACTCTTGCTGTAATTCCGGCGATCCGCTGTAAATTGTCCTGAACGATTTGCCTCTTTAGGGCAAGTTGTCTTTCATAACTGACATGCTGAAATTGGCAGCCTCCGCAAGTAGTGTAATATGGGCACTTGGGTTCCTCACGATCTGGTGATGGGTCGAGCACCCGTTTAAGCCTGCCCCTGATAAATTTTGACCGTTCTTGAACAATCTCTATTTCAACGGTTTCCCCGGGAATGGCAAACGGGATAAAAGTTGCCTTACCATCAATCCTCCCTACCCCTTCGCCTCTATGGGTTATACCGTCAATTTTAACCTGCATATAACTATTCTCCTCGATTCGGATCTGTAATGAATCTTTTGCTATGCTTTCAGCATTAAAAAGTTCCGATCAATATAAATATCTTGAAAGGATATTGAAACGTGCTGAAGATGAAATGGGCTATGATATTATTTATTATCCAGCTTCAGCAACCACAATCAAACGCCAACTGTTTTCATCATAATTATTCATACTATAATCCCCATATATTTGAACATTTTTAAAACCTGCTTGGGAAAGCAGTCTTTTATAATCTTCATCAAGTAGTATTCTGAAAACGAAATCGTATTGATTGCTTCCTAATCGCTGAGCGCTATGAAATAGGTCCAGTACATGAATGGTTAAAAACCGGCTATCATGCTCTTTAACAAAAATTCGTGAAAAATCAGATCGATTCACCACCACTTCAATGGATGGCAAGGACAGGGTGAAATGTGTTGTCCCCTGGGATAAAACTAATAACCCCTTTTCATTAAGCCTATTTTTCATAGAACGCAAAGCTAACAATAAGTCCTTATCTGTATGCAAATGGGGCAATGAGTTGGTAAGGCATATAATGGCATCAAATGTTATATCAAATCCCTGCTCTAAATACCGAAAATCACATTGATGCAATGGAATATTGTAATTCCTCTCTTGCAGATTTTGACGTGCTATCTCCAGCATAGATTTCGAATAATCTGAACCCCATACATTGTATCCGCACTGTGCCAGCATTAATAAATGCTGCCCTGTTCCACAAGCACAGTCTAAAACCTTCTTCACTCCGTGTTCAAAAAAAACTTTATTTAGGAATGTTTGCTCATCACCCAGATACTCGTCTATGGAACCAAATTCGTCATAGTCATAAGCAAATTTCTCATATAAATCTTTCATTGTATACTCCTTTCATGTATGAGGTTTGACTGGTTTTATCAACATCAGATTCTATTCATGGCCCCATTCAACCTACCACACAACTTTGCTGTTATTCGTCAGTCTCCTACCCCTTCTTCTCTATTGGGTATGCTGTTATTAGCATACACCTATCCTCCCTTAATAAACTACCATTTCCTTTTAATATCTCTTGAAATCACAGTATTTCATTTTTGTTTCAAAGAGCTCTCCTCTTGTTAATTACATCTTTGTGTAATTATGGATAATGGTGTGCAACC
>Ga0208297_1001656_pt1 | contig 18122 bp, 11 predicted proteins | sample LMS_cellobiose_e_FD_187367 | JGI IMG/M metagenome (GOLD analysis project Ga0208297, IMG submission 187367) | Rumen-fistulated moose microbial communities from Alaska, USA - LMS_cellobiose_enrichment (SPAdes) (version 2) | ecosystem: Host-associated > Mammals > Digestive system > Stomach > Rumen... | reverse complement strand
CTTTCCTGAGGGGATTCTTGGTTTTACTGAACCCATAGTGCTGTCTTTTTAAGTTAACGTTACTATTCCTCTTACAAAATTGTGTTAAGTTTTGTGTTAAGTATTGTGTTAACTTTCGTTTCGACAGGATGCGACAGAATGCGATAAAATGAGGATGGGCACCATTCGCTAAAATGGTACCCATCCGAGTTAATTCTCTGTATTTCAGTCAGTTAAGCCCCTAATACTCTTCCTCGTTCCAGAAGAAATCTTCTTTGGTCGGATAGTCCGGCCAGATGTCCTCGATGCTTTCGTATATCTCACCGTCGTCCTCAAGTTCGGTAAGGTTCTCCATAACCTCCTCGGGGGCACCTGAACGGTTTGCGTAGTCTATCAATTCGTCTTTTGTTGCCGGCCATGGAGCATCGTCCAGGCTGCTGGCAAGTTCTAAGGTCCAGTATGACATAGCGATTTGTATTGTGGTTTTGGCGCAAATATAGATAAAAATTCAATACTGCAAATTTTTTATATAATTTTGTAGTATGGCATACACTAGCGAAGAAAATTACAGCCCGGCTGTGACCCAGGAAATAGCGTCCCACATAAAGGAAATACTCCGCCTTCTGGGCGAAGACGAGAACCGTGAGGGCCTCCTCAAGACCCCTGAAAGGGTTGCCAAGTCCCTCCAGTTCCTTACCAAGGGATATGAAGAAGACGGCCTCAAGATAATCCAGAGTGCAATGTTTGACGAGAAATACCGCCAGATGGTCCTGGTCAAGGACATAGAGCTGTATTCCACCTGCGAGCACCATATGCTCCCGTTCATTGGCAAATGCCACGTCGCATACATCCCTGACGGAAAGATCACCGGTCTGTCCAAGATAGCCCGCGTTGTAGAGACTTACGCCCGCAGGCTCCAGGTGCAGGAACGCCTTACCGTCCAGATCAGGGACTGTATCCAGGAAGCCCTCCACCCTATGGGTGTAGCCGTGGTAATCGAGGCTATGCACACCTGTATGCAGGTCCGGGGCGTCCAAAAATCCAACGCCATAACCACAACGTCCGCGTTCAGCGGAATCTTCCTCAGTTCAGCGCGGACGCGCAACGAGTTCCTCAACCTCATAAAATAACGGAAACCCATACAAACACATAAGATTATGAAGCGCATCACTATCTTCTTGATTCTGATACTCTCCTTTGGCCGCATCGCCGCCAATGCGCAGGACAGACTGTACCACAACACCTTTAACCTCAGGGACGTAGAACTCCTGGACGGACCGTTCAAGCACGCCCTGGACCTGAATGTCAAGGTGCTGCTGGAATATGACACGGACCGTCTCCTGGCCCCGTTCCTGAAGGAAGCCGGCCTCACACCAAAGGCCCCTTATTTCCCCAACTGGGAAGGACTTGACGGCCACGTAGGGGGCCATTATGTGGGAGCCCTTGCCATCCACTATGCCGCTACCGGCAATCAGGAATGTTATGACCGCCTTCTTTATATGCTTTCCGAACTCAAGCGCGCCCAGGACGCCAACGGGGACGGCTACATTGGAGGCGTCCCCAACAGCAAGACCCTCTGGGGCGAGCTCAAGAAAGGCAATATGGACCTGTACCGCCGCGCCTGGGTGCCCTGGTACAACGTACACAAGCTGTACGCCGGCATCCGCGACGCCTGGCAGTATGCCGGAATTGAAGAGGCAAAGGATATGTTCCTCAAGATGTGCGACTGGGGTATGACAATCTTCCAGGACTTCACCGACGAGCAGATGGAGCAGATGTGCAACACTGAGTTCGGAGGAATGAACGAGATATTTGCCGATGCGTACCAGATGACCGGGGACATAAAGTACCTCAACGCATCCAAGCGCTTCTGCCACCACCAGCTCCTGGACGCTATGGCATCCCACAACGACAACCTTGACAACAAGCACGCCAACACCCAGGTGCCAAAGGCAGTGGGTTACGCGCGCGTAGTCCAGCAGGACGGAGATCCCGTCTTCCGCGAGGCTGCCGAGTTCTTCTGGGACAGGGTTTCCAACTACCGCTCCGTAGTCATCGGCGGCAACAGCCGCAGCGAGCACTTCCCTGCCAAGGAGGACTACATCAGTTACATTGAGCACCGCGAGGGCCCGGAGTCCTGCAACACGCACAATATGCTCAAGCTCACCGAGTTCCTCTTTGCAATCGACCCCGATGCAAAGTATGCGGATTTCTACGAGAAGGCAATGTACAACCACATCCTCTCCACCCAGCATCCTGAGCACGGAGGATACGTTTACTTTACGTCTATGCGTCCCGCCCACTACCGCGTATACTCCACCGTCAACAACGGAATGTGGTGTTGCGTGGGCACGGGAATGGAGAACCACGGCAAATATGGCGAGTTCATCTACACCCACGACGGCGCATCGGAGCTCCGCGTGAACCTCTTTGTAGCATCCAGGCTCAACTGGAAGGAGAACAAGGCCACCATTACACAGGAGACCAACTTCCCGTATGAGGAGGGCAGCAAGATTACTGTCAACCTCAAGAAGTCCAAGAAGTTCAAGATGTTCATCCGCTGTCCTGAATGGACAGATGCAGGATACAGCATCAAGGTGAACGGACAGGAATACGCAGCAGGCGCAACCCCTCAGTCATATGTGGAGATTGACCGCAAGTGGAAGAACGGAGACGTTGTTGAGATCAGCCTCCCTATGAAGGTTACAGTAGAAGAGCTCGAGTATGTTCCTCAGTACCTGGCAGTCAAGAAAGGCCCTATCGTCCTGGCCGCAAGGACAGGCAACGAGCACCTTGACGGACTCCTCTCCGATGACGGCCGCTGGGCTCACATCGCTTCAGGTCCGCTTGTCCCTATTGACGAGACCCCTATTATGGTTGGCTCCCGCAGCAAGGTGGAGAACCTAATCCAGCATATGCAGCCTGTAGCAGGAAAGCCCCTCCACTACACCGTGGCCGGCCTTTTCAACGACCGCAAATACGACAACCTGGAGCTTGAGCCATTCTTCTACCTGCACGACAGCCGCTATGCAATCTACTTCCTGAACCTTACGGAAGACGGATATGACGATATGCTTGCACAGATCCGCGCCGACGAGGCCGCAATGCTCGCGCTTGACCGCCGCACCATTGACGCCGTGACACCTGGCGAGCAGCAGCCTGAAAAAGACCACAGGATGAGCCAGGAGAACTCCTCTACCGGAAACGAAAGCAACAAGCCTTACCGCACCATCCGCCGCGGCGGCTACTTCAGCTACGAACTGTTCACTGACAACCTGGAAGACCTCTCCCTGAGCGTAGGTTACTGGGGCAATGAGACCTCCAACAACCCCAATATGCCACGTGCCCTGGATATCCTTGTAGACGATGAGCTTGTCATCAGCGAGACCAACTTCCCGGCCACAGGGCAGAAGAAGATCGAGCGTAAGGAATACGCCCTTCCCAAATCCTCGCTCCAGGGCAAGGACAAGGTGAAAGTCACCTTCCGCGGACAGGCAAATGCAATGGGTGCCAGGATATTTGACGTGCGTCTGGTAAAGGACTAGCGTGAAAGAGCCTGCAGAGTGACATCTGCACGGATCTTATCTATGATCGCGCATACCACTTCGTATGCGCGACTTTCTTTTGTGAAGACGGCCGGAGCCGTGAAACTCACGCGTCCCTGGCGCTTGAGCTTGAAGGCCGTGGCTTTCTTCTTGTCATTCACGGGATTATATACCGCAATGGAGTGGCCGCCGAACATAGTGATTATCTTCATACAGGGCACATCCGTCTCTCCGTCTCCAAAATAGATCATATGGGTGAAAGGGATGCGCTTCTTGTCTTCAGCAATGCTGGAGTTTACCACCTTGGCGTCCTGGGCGCTGAAGATGCCTTTGTTTATCTTGAAAAGGAACTGGGTCTTGGCGGTATAGTCAACCGCTATTCCAGGCCACTGGGCGTCCCCGTTCTCGTCATAGATGAAAGTACCTGCGAATATGTGCTTGAACTCCTGGGCTATGCTGCTTCCCTCGATTATCTCCTTGAGGCCGGAGGAGTTGATGTAGTGCTCTATGCGAACGCCGTGTGTGCGGCCATATTCATTGACCAGGGAGAACCACTCCTTGACGCCATCGAACAGTTCTATATCACGCCCGAAGGACTTGAAACTGTCCTTGCGGAGGCGGATGCCGTTCTTGTGAGCCTCGTCGAACATCAGTTTCATATAGGCAAGGACGTTGGATGCATCCTGGCCCCTGGCAATGCTGTCGCTAAGGGCCCAGAACTCCGCAGGGGTCTTCCCTACCGCCTGGATAAAACCAAATTCCTGCATATTGCCGGGAGAAAGAGTCCCGTCAAAATCGTAAATAAGAGCTACAATGGGTTTCCTTTTCATATGATTTCGCCACACATATAGGCCGTTCGCCCCAAATATCGTCATTTTTCGCCACATTCCGCAAAAAAGAGTTGGGTACGCACGCGACAGAAGGTAAATTTGCGCAACTTTTTACAAAACATTATGGAACATTATTTCAGTATACTTGAACAGACAATCAAGAGAGATTGGGACAGGCCTGCCCTGTGCAACTATAAAGGCGAGACAATCTCCTACGGCAAGATGGCTGAGAACATCGAGAAATTCCACCTTTTCTTCCAGGCGGCAGGGGTCAAGAAAGGCAACAAGATTGCCCTCAGCGCAAAGAACACTGCCCGCTGGGCCAACACTTTCCTTGCAATAAACACCTATGAGGCAGTTGTCGTTCCTATCCTGAGCGACTTCACCCCCGAGGCAATAGGCCACCTTACAGACCATTCGGAGGCCCTTATTCTTTTCACGGACAAGGAAATCTGGGACAAGATTGACAAAGCATCCACCCCAAAGCTTCTGGCTGTAGTAGACAACTCTGACTACACTCTCCTTTACTACGCAAATGACTGCGTAAAGGCGGCTTTTGACAACATAGACGCCAATTTCAAGAAGAAATACCCTATGGGTTTCAGCAGGGACAATGTCTGCTACCCCAAGGACAACGCCAAGGACCTCAGCATAATCAACTATACTTCAGGAACAACAAGCGCACCTAAGGGCGTTATGCTCCGCTACGAAGGTTTCACCGCAATGGTTGACTTCGCGTACCGCCACATCTATGTGGATGACGAGGACGATATAGTTTCAATGCTCCCTATGGGACACATCTACGGCCTCGCCTTCGAGTTCGTATACCCTCTGTGCTACGGTTGTACAATCCACTACCTTGGCAAGACCCCGTCACCTACCCTGCTTCTCAAGGCAATGAAGGACGTGAAGCCTTATATGGTCTGCACCGTTCCTCTGGTAATGGAGAAGGTTTACAAGTCAAGCATCAAGCCCGTCATCAGCAAGTGGTATATGAAGATACTCCTCGCCCTTCCGGGAATCGGAAAGGTCATATACAGGAAGATAGGCCAGAAACTGGAGGAAGCCTTCGGCGGAAAGGTACGCAACTTTATTATGGGCGGCGCGGCACTCAATCCTGAGGTTGAGAAGGTATTCCGTAAGATTGGAATCCGCTACACCGTAGGCTACGGTATGACCGAGGCCTCCCCTCTCCTTGCTTACGCTGACGCATCCATCTACGCTCCCGGCTCCTGCGGCCGTGCAGTAGACTGCGCAGAGGTGAAAATCGATTCCGAAGATCCTGAGCACATCGCAGGAGAAATCCTTGCAAAGGGACTCAACATATGCAGCGGATACTTCAACAACCCCGAGGCCAGCGCCAACGCTTTCACAGAGGACGGATATCTCCGTACCGGTGACCTTGGAATAATGGACAAGGACCGCAACATCTTCATCAAGGGACGCTGCAAGACTATGATCCTCTCAGCTAACGGACAGAACATCTATCCGGAGGAACTCGAGGCCGTGATCAACAACCAGAACTACGTTTCAGAGTCCGTAGTTGTTGACCGTGCAGGCGCACTCATCGCCCTTGTATATCTCGATGCAGAGGCTATAAAGAAGGACAAGCTTGACCAGGAGGCCGTTTCCGACATCCCCGAGCAGATCCGCCACAACGTCAACCGCATATTCCCCAAGTACAGCCAGATCTCAAAGGTAGAAGTTGTCCTCGCTCCGTTCGAGAAGACTCCCAAGATGAGTATCAAGCGCTTTATGTATAAATAGTCACCAAGACTGACAATATGGCATAAATCCCACTATTGGAATATATTTTGACCAGTCTCCTTTTAGAAAATAACGAATCTAAAAGGAGACATTTTATATTATGGCAAGTACTCAAACCAAGGGAAAGATTGGCGTAACTACTGAGAACATCTTTCCTGTAATCAAGCAATTCCTCTATTCTGACAAGGACATTTTCATCAGGGAAATAGTGGCCAACGCCGTAGATGCAACGCAGAAGATCAAGGCTCTGGCTTCCAGCGGAGACTTCAAGGGAGACCTTGGCAACACTGACATCCGCATTGAACTGGACGAAGAGAAGAAGATCCTCAAGGTGCGCGACAGCGGCGTGGGAATGACAGAAGAAGAGGTTGACAGATACATCAACCAAATTGCATTCTCCTCCGCCGGGGAGTTCCTGGAGAAATACAAGGACCAGATTGGCAGCATCATAGGCCATTTTGGACTGGGATTCTACTCTGCCTTTATGGTTTCCAAGAAGGTGACCATAGACACCCTTTCCTGGAAGGAAGGCGCAGCGGCGGTCAAGTGGAGCTGCGACGGCTCTCCGGAGTACAAGATGGGCGAAAGCACCAAGAAGACCCGCGGCACCGTGATCACAATGTACCTGGACGATGACTGCGCAGAATATGCAAGCCGAACAAAGATCCAGGAACTGCTCCACAAGTACTGCAAGTTTATGCCTGTAAAGATCATCTTTGGAAAGGAGCAGGAGTGGAAGGACGGCAAGTACGTGGACACTGACAAGGACAACGTCATCAACAACATAGAGCCCATCTGGACAAAGGCCCCCGCAGACCTCAAGGAAGAGGACTATATGAAGTTCTACCGTGACCTTTACCCCACGGAAGAGGATCCTATGTTCTACATCCACCTGAACGTGGACTATCCGTTCAACCTTACAGGTGTGCTGTACTTCCCCAAGATCAAGGAGAGGATGGCCATTGACAAGCACAAGATACAGCTGTACTGCAACCAGATGTTCGTCACGGACCACGTGGACAACATTGTGCCTGACTTCCTCACCCTTCTTCACGGCGTCATAGACTCCCCTGACATCCCCCTGAACGTAAGCCGCAGCTACCTGCAGAGCGACAGGAACGTGAAGATGATCTCCACCTACATCACCCGCAAGGTTGCGGACAGGCTTGAGGAAATCTTCAAGGAGCAGAGAGCCCAGCTGGAGGAGAAATGGGACAACATCAAGCTGTTCATAGAGTACGGTATGCTGTCCGACGAGAAGTTTGGCGAGAGGGGCGTCAAGTTCGCCCTCCTCAAGAACACTGAAGGCAAGTACTTCAGCCTTGATGAATACAAGAACGCCGTGGCCCCTACCCAGACGGACAAGGACAAGAAGGTGGTATTCCTGTATGCCACCAACCTCCAGGAGCAATACTCACGCATAGAGCAGGCAAAGAACCTGGGATACGACGTGCTCCTTCTGGACTGCGAACTGGACTCACACTTCGTGAACCTTCTGGAGCAGAAGATGGAGGACTGCCGCTTCTGCCGCGTGGACTCCGACAATGCGGAGAACCTGATCCCCAAGCAGGAAGAGGTTAAGCCGGAAATGAGCGAAGAGGACAAGAAAACACTTGACGAACTGTTCAAGTCAGTCCTCCCCGCCGGAAACGACTACTATATAGAAGCCAGGAACCTTGGCGAGCAGGCCGCCCCGGTAACCATCACCCAAAGCGAGTTTATGCGCCGCTTCAGGGAGATGAGCGCGCTGAGCGGAGGTATGAACTACTACAAGGAAATGCCTGAGGCTTACAACATTATAGTCAATATGCAGAATCCCGTCATATCCAGGATTTGGGCGGACAGGGAGAATAACGGCACCCTTCTCAAGCAGGTGGCGGACCTTGCATTGCTGGAGAACGGAATGCTCAAGGGCAAGGACCTAGCGGATTTCATCGCCCGCAGCCGCGAATTGCTTAAATAGTTGTTTACAACTATGTTAAAAACTAACGGCCGCGCACGAAAGATGCGCGGCCGTTTTATGCGTATCTTTAGAGTATGAAACAAAGCGGCTCAAACCAACCTATCTATGATGCCCGCCAGCTTGGCGCAGGCAAAATGACTCTTCTTGGCTTCCAGCACTTGTTCGCAATGTTCGGAGCCACCATCCTCGTACCTGTAATCACAGGTCTCTCCGTATCTGCAACGCTTCTTTTCGCCGGCCTTGGAACCCTGATCTTCCATCTTTGTTCCAAATTCAAGGTTCCTGCATTCCTTGGATCTTCCTTCGCTTTCCTGGGAGGATACGCCGCCGTTTCCCAGATGGGAATGGACAGTTACGGACTTACGCTTCAGCAGGCTCTTCCTTACGCCTGCATCGGCGTTTTCTGCGCAGGACTCGTGTACTTTATCCTTGCAGGACTCTTCGCTGCATTCGGAGCCAAGAAAGTTATGAAATTCTTCCCTCCTGTAGTGACAGGCCCCATCATCATCGCAATCGGTCTCACCCTTTCAGGCTCTGCAATCCAGAATTGCGCCCAGAACTGGTGGATCGCCCTCCTGGCCGTTGCAATCATCGTCGTATGCAACATCTGGGGCAAGGGAATGATCAAGATAGTGCCTATCCTTCTTGGAGTGCTGGGTTCGTACATAGTAGCCGCCTGCTTCGGCCTCGCTGATTTCTCCGGCGTCAAGGATGCCGCCTGGGTGGGCCTCCCGTTCCAGTGGGGCAACACTGCGTTCGCAGTGTTCAAGAACCCCAACTGGAGCCTCATCGTGGCCGCCATCATCGCCATCGTGCCAATCTCCCTTGCTACAATGGTTGAGCACATCGGCGATATGTGCGCCATCTCCTCTACAGTAGGTATCAACTACCTTGAGGAGCCGGGCCTTCACAGGACCCTTATGGGAGACGGACTTGCAACAGCCCTCGCTTCCCTTTTCGGCGCTCCTGCCAACACCACCTACGGAGAGAACACCGGCGTGCTCAACATCACAAAGGTATTCGATCCAAGGGTAATCCGCCTTGCGGCCGTATTTGCAATCGTCCTGAGTTTCTGCCCCAAGTTCGCCGCCCTGATAGGCGCAATGCCGGCAGCTACAATCGGTGGCGTTTCGCTTGTGCTCTACGGTATGATTTCCGCCGTGGGTATCAGGAACCTCATCGAGAACCAGGTAGATTTCACTGAGTCCCGCAACTTGATAATCGCAGCCCTTATCCTGGTTCTTGCTATCGGTATCAAGTACGGAGCCAACGACGCAATCAGCATAGGCTTCACCTCTCTCAGCGGTCTCGCAGTGGCTGCCCTCGTGGGTATCATCCTCAACGCAATCCTTCCTGGCAAGGACTACGATTTTGGAAAGAACGCCACCGGAGATATGGCCGTGAACTTTGGCAGCACAAGGGATCCGGAAAAGAAAGCTGACTAGATGAAGTTCAGGCTTGAATCTTCATACAAGCCGGCCGGAGACCAGCCGGAGGCCATCGCGCAACTCACCAACGCTCTCAACCAGGGCGTTGGTGATGTTACTTTGCTGGGGGTCACCGGCTCCGGAAAGACCTTCACAATGGCCAACGTCATTGCCAACCTGCAGCGTCCGGCGCTCATCCTGAGCCACAACAAGACGCTGGCGGCCCAGCTGTATGGAGAGTTCAAGACCTTCTTCCCGGACAATGCGGTAGAGTACTTCGTATCTTACTACGATTACTATCAGCCGGAGGCCTACATCCCCTCTACTGACACGTACATAGAGAAGGACCTCAGCATCAACGACCAGATTGAAAAGCTGCGCCTGAGCGCCGCGTCGTCGCTGCTCAGCGGCAGGCGCGACGTGATAGTCATTTCCAGCGTTTCCTGCCTTTACGGCATAGGAAACCCGGAAGACTTCCACGCGCAGACTATCCCCGTGAAACGTGGCGAAAAGCGTAGCCTGACGCGCCTGCTGTACCAGTTGGTGGACGCGCTTTACAACCGCACGGAGGCGGATTTCAAGCGCGGCAGCTTCCGCGTACACGGAGACACGGTGGACGTGTACCTCAGTGGCGCTGACGACGCCGTACGCATAGAATTCTTCGGGGACGAAGTGGATTCCCTGAGCATAATAGACCCCGTTACGGGCGCGCACATAGACTCCATTGACCAGATAAACATCTATCCGGCCAACAACTTCGTGACCACCAAGGAGCGCAGCATTGCAGCCGTAAGCCATATCCAGGACGACCTCAAGCGGCAGCTTGACTACTTCAACGAGATTGGCAAGGGCCTGGAGGCAAAGCGCCTTAAACAGAGGGTGGAATATGACCTGGAAATGATAAAGGAGATGGGCTATTGCCCCGGAATAGAGAACTATTCCCGTTACTTTGACGGGCGCGAGCCGGGCCAGAGGCCGTTCTGCCTGCTGGACTATTTCCCAAAGGATTTCATAACATTCATTGACGAGAGCCACGTAACCCTGCCTCAGGTACACGCAATGTTCGGCGGAGACCATTCCCGTAAATCCGTTCTGGTGGAATATGGTTTCAGGCTCCCGGCCGCAAGCGACAACAGGCCGCTTACCTTTGAGGAATTCGAGCAGATTACCGGACAGAAGGTGTACGTGAGCGCAACCCCTGCGGATTATGAGCTGGAAAAATCGGAAGGTTTGGTTGTAGAGCAAATCGTACGCCCTACCGGCTTGCTTGACCCGCCAATAGAGGTTCGCCCCATAGAGAACCAGGTGGACGATCTCCTTGAAGAGATTCTCAAGCGCGCGGAGAACGACCAGCGCGTGCTGGTAACCACCCTCACCAAGCGGATGGCGGAGGAACTGGACGGTTACCTTGCACGCGCCGGCGTCCGCAGCCGCTATATGCATTCTGACATAGACACCACGGAGAGGGTTGAGATAATAGAGGACTTCAAGCGTGGACTGTTCGACGTGCTGGTTGGCGTGAACCTGCTCCGCGAAGGCCTTGACATCCCCACAGTGTCCCTTGTGGCCATCCTGGATGCGGACAAGGAAGGATTCCTGCGAACCACCCGCTCCCTGACCCAGACCGCCGGCAGGGCCGCCAGGAACGTGAACGGCCTTGTAATAATGTATGCCGACACCATAACCAAATCTATGGACGAGACCATCCGCGAGACCAACCGCCGCAGGGCAAAGCAGATGGAATACAACAAGCTCCACGGCATCACGCCACAGCAGATAGAGGTGCGCCAGAACGTGCTGGCAAGCGAGCTGGGGCGGGACAACGGGCCTTCCGGCCGCGTCAGCGCCCCCAACTCGTACGACAACCCCCGCTACATCCCAAGCCCCAGCGAGCTTGGCCGCGGCAGCGTTTCCGTGGGCCTCGGGCACGATTCCGTGCGCGAGGAAACCAGCGCCTACGTTGACGGCTACATTGCCGCGGACCTGGCCGCAGTGCTCCAGGATCCGGTAATCCGCTCAATGGGCAGGCCCCAGGTGGAAAAGATGGTGGAAGAGTCCCGCCGCCGGATGAAAAAGGCCGCAGCGGACCTGGACTTTGCCGCCGCCGCCAAATACCGCGACGAAATGTGGGCCCTCCAGCAATACCTCAAAGTCTGGAAAGATTCTTGAGCACCAAAACGCCCCTTCCGGTGCTCGCGGAGCCCTTTCCCTCTCTCAAGCACCAAATGCCCCCTCCTGGTGCCCGAGCCCCCAAATTTCGCCTCCCCGAGCACCAAATACCCCCTCCTGGTGCCCGCGCCCACCATTTTCACTCCCGCGAGCACCAAATCACTCTATCACGTGCTCATAAACAAAAAAAGAGCGAGATCTCTCCCGCTCTAAATGTTTTCACAACGGAATAATCCTTATTGTGAATAGCTTCGTTTTGTGTCGCAAATATATACTTTTTTCCATATATTTGAATTGTCAGTATAGAAATAGTTATGAAAAAAGTATTAGGATTAGATCTAGGAACCACCAGTATAGGATGGGCATTGATTAATCAAGCAGAGAATAAGGACGAGAAATCTAGCATAATTAGAGCCGGAGTTAGAGTTAATCCCCTTACAACAGATGAAAAAGATCAATTTGAAAAAGGGAAAGCTATTACTACGAATGCAGACCGTACTCTAAAAAGACATATGAGGCGTAATCTGCAACGCTATAAACTTAGAAGAGCGAATTTAATTGAAATACTAAAACGAGAGGGATGGATAACAGATCAGACTATCCTTTCAGAGGAAGGTCCTAATTCTACATTTCAAACACTGGCATTAAGAGCAAAAGCAGCTTTACAAGAAGTATCTTTAGAAGAGTTTAGTAGGATTCTTTTATCAATCAACAAGAAAAGGGGTTACAAAAGTAGCCGCAAGGCTGCAAATGGAGAGGATGGTCATCTCATAGATGGAATGGAGATTGCTAAGGAGTTGTATGATAACGATTTAACTCCAGGACAATATGCCATCCGACTTATTCGAAATGGTATCAAAATGATACCTGATTTCTATCGCTCCGACTTAGAGGCGGAATTTGATTCTATATGGGTGTACCAAAAACAGTTCTACCCAGAGATTTTAACTGACGAATTTAAGAGCCTGATTACCTCCCAAGGGAGGAATGGTGCATCCAAATTATTCTTTAGCACCTATAGAATAGAGACAGCTGATAATAAGGGAAAAGATAGAAAGACTACCGCATACATTTGGCGAGAAGAAGCGCTCAAGAGCCAACTGGAGAAAGAAAAATTGGCTTATGTCTTATGCGATATTAGAGGGGATATTGCTAATTCCAGCGGTTACCTCGGAGAGATAAGCGACAGAAGTAAGGAGCTCTATTTCAATAGTCTCACAGTAGGTGAATACCTTTACAACAATCTTAAGAACAATCCGCATTTCAGCACAAAGAATCTTGTATTTTACAGGCAAGATTATATGGATGAATTTGAGCGTTTATGGGAAACACAAAAAGCGTTTCACCCTGAACTATCTGAAGATTTAAAGAAAGAGATTCGGGATGTTGTATTGTTCTACCAAAGACGTTTGAAATCCCAAAAAGGACTAATTCGTTTTTGCGAATTTGAAAAAAAAGAAGTACCTGTCACAATAGACGGAAAAGTAAAGATGAAAACACGCGGATGCAGGGTTGCGCCACGTTCTTCACTTCTTTTCCAAGAGTTCAAAATATGGCAAATACTTAACAATCTAGAGATTACTTACCGTCAAGATGGGACAACTCGTCTTTTGGAAGAAAATGAGAAATCATTGCTCTCAAATGAGCTGCAAATTAGAAGCAAGGTATCTTCTTCTGAGATTCTCAAATTATTGAAGATTAAAGCCAGGTCTGCCGAGTTAAACTATAAGGAGATAGAAGGCAATAAGACTATGTGTATACTATATCAGAAATACATAGATATTGTCAACCAATCTGGGCATGGGGAATATGATTTAAACAAATTGACCTGGGATGATGCTTATCTTATCGTAAGTACAATATTCTCCGGTTTAGGATTTGGGACAGATTTCCTGCTCTTTGATTCGTCTTTACCTAAAGAGAAATATGAGCAGCAACCCATTTTCAAACTATGGCATCTCCTATATTCATATGAAGGAGATGACTCTCCAATCGGAGATGATAGTTTAATTGATAAAATATCTGTCATATGTCATATGCCACGGGATTATGCTGCTATAATAGCTAGAGCAAGATTCCAAGAAGATTATGCCTCTTTAAGTCATAAGGCCATTAAGAAGATTCTCCCCTTTTTGAAAGAAGGTAACAAGTACGATGTTGCTTGTCTTCTTGCTGGCTACAATCATTCAAATTCTTCTACGGCAGAGGAACGAGACAGCAAAGTATTACTCGACAAGCTAGAACAAGTTCCTAAAGGAGAATTACGCAATCCTGTAGTTGAAAAGATTCTCAACCAGATGGTAAACGTAGTAAATTCGATCTCTGAAGCATATGGGAAACCTGATGAAATACATATTGAGCTTGCGCGTGAATTAAAACAGTCGGCAAAGAAAAGAGAGGAAGCCACTCTGGCCATAGTTGAGAATAATCGCCTAAATAACGATATTACCCGCATCCTTATGGATGAATTTCATTTACCATATGTGAGCAAAACGGATATTACACGATACAGATTATATGAAGAATTAAAAGATAACGGATATAAAACTCTGTATTCCAACAAGTACATTCCTAGAGAATTACTATTCTCCAAGAATATTGACATTGAGCATATTATCCCTCAAGCCCTTTTCTTTAACGATTCCTTCGCCAATAAGACTCTGGAATATAGGGATATCAATATAGAAAAAGGCAAATCCACTGCTCGCGATTATGTTCTTTCCAAATATGGAGATAAGGGACTTGAAGATTATCAATTACGAGTTGATGATCTATTCGCTCACAATGCTATCAGTAAGAGCAAACGACAGTTTCTTCTAATGTCCCAGCAAGAGATTCCGGAAGATTTCGTTCTGAGGGACTTGACAAATTCTCAGTATATAGCAAAGAAGGCAAAGGAGATGCTTGAAAGCTATGTACGGATAGTTATGCCTACATCCGGATCCATTACTAAAGAATTGCGAGAGCAATGGCAGTTGGTCAACATTATGAAGGAACTTAACTTATCCAAATACGATGCTATAGGAAAAGTATCTATAAGAATTAGGGATGGACAAGAGAATCCTCATATTGATGACTGGAGCAAACGTAATGACCATAGGCATCATGCCATGGATGCAATAACTATTGCATTTACTAGCCCTACACATATTAATACCCTCAACCATTTAAAAGAAAGCACTGACTCAAACTCTGAGTTTTATGGCAAGATAAGAAAGTTTGATCCTCCCATTCCACTAGGCGAGTTCAGGTATGAGTGTAAGAAAGCTCTTGAATCGATATTGGTTTCAATCAAAGCTAAAAACAAGATTGTGACCAGAAATGTCAATAAAACCAAAGGCCCTAACGGGACTACAAAACGAGTAATAACTTATACTCCAAGAGGGACATTACATAAAGAGCAGGTATATGGGCGTAGGAGGCGATACGAAACCTTCTATTTGCCTGTTAACGCTAAAATGACGTTCTCGGAGATTGATTGTATCGCTGATCCTCGCATCAGAGGCGCTATTAGGCAAAGATTATCTGAATATAATGGCGATAGTAAAAAAGCATTTACAGGGAAGAATAGCCTCGATAAGAATCCGATTATTATCCCTGGATCGTCGGTAATGGTTCCACTTAAGGTTAAATGCGTGCGATTTAACACCGTGTATTCAATCAGGAAGGATATTGGCCCTGACCTAAGTGTAGATAAGGTAATGGACTCACACATTAAGGCTATCTTATATGAACGAATTAAAGAGTTCGGAGGAGACCAGCGCAAAGCACTTTCTAATATTGAGCGGTATCCTATCTGGCTTAATAAAGAGAAAGGTATTTGTATAAAACGTGTCACAATAATGGAAAATTTTGACCTTTCAGCTATAAGGAACAAACGAGATAAGACAGGTAAAGAGGTTCTTGATTCTGAAGGCAATACCATCCCTAACGACTTCGTAAACCTTAGAAACAATCACCACGTCGCCATATATCAAGATGAGGATGGCAACTATCAAGAAAATGTCGTATCCTTCTTTGACGCTCTTCAACGTAAGACTTTGGGGCTTCCTGCAATTGACAAGTCCTATAATAAGGATATTGGGTGGAAGTTCGTAATGAGCATGAAGATTAACGAAATGTTTGTATTCCCTAACAAAAAGGAAGGTTTTATTCCAGAGGAGATAGACCTAAAAGATCCTGCCAACTATCCGGATATCAGCAAAAACTTATTCAGGGTGCAAAAGTTAAGTTCAAAGGATTATTGGTTCAGACATCATCTAGAAACCGATTCTTCGATTAATGATATTGCATTAAAAGATATAACCTGGAAAAGGATTAAAGCTATTAATAACCTGAAAGGTGTAATCAAAGTAAGAATTAACCATATTGGCCAAATCGTATCAGTAGGTGACTATGATTAAAAGAACTCTTTATTTCGGCAATCCTGCTTACTTGTCCTTAGAGAACAAGCAATTAGTCATCACAAGGGCGAACGACGGAGACTTGCCACTTGAAGATAGCGCTCAAAACAAAAGGACCATTCCGATAGAAGATATCGGGGTGGTTCTTTTAGATAATAAACAAATCACCATAACCTCTTCTTGTATAGCTTCTTTGTTGGATAACAACGTCTCTGTTATTACATGTGACAGCCGTTCTATGCCAACCGGTCTATTATTGCCTCTATATGGCAATACCATTCAAAATGAGCGTTTCAGGGACCAATTGTCTGCTTCTCTTCCCTTAAGAAAACAACTATGGCAACAAACCATTCAGAATAAAATACAAAACCAGGCGGCAGTATTAAAGTATGTCACTGGGCAAGATCATAGGAATATGATAATATGGGCCAACAGCGTAAAAAGTGGAGACTCTGAAAACATAGAAGCCAGGGCTGCAGTTTATTATTGGAAAAACATATTCCCTGATAATCCTTACTTTGTAAGAGACAGAAATGAGATGGCTCCGAACAATCTCTTAAATTATGGATATGCTATTCTTCGTTCAATAATTGCAAGGGCTCTAGTGTCAAGTGGTTTATTGCCGACATTAGGGATTCACCATCATAATAGGTATAATGCTTTTTGCCTCGCTGATGATATTATGGAACCATATCGACCCTTTGTAGACAAACATATTGTTGATATTATTAATACTGGTACTCCTATTTCATCGTTAACTAAAGAAATAAAGGCAAATCTTCTAACTATACCGGTAATTGATGTTCAGATTGATGGTAAGAGAAGCCCGTTGATGATTGCGGCAAGCACAACAACTTCATCTTTGCAAAAATGCTTTTCAGGTGAGAGCAGAGTATTAAAATACCCGGAATTGTAATGATAGGTTCTAGATATAGTGAGTATCGTACTATGTGGGTTTTTGTATTCTTCGATTTGCCAACAGAGACAAAAAAGGAGAGGAAAATAGCTGCAAAGTTTAGGAAAGATTTAATGGGTGATGGGTTCTCAATGCTACAATTTTCAATATACACTCGGAATTGCCCTTCAGTAGAAAATGCCCAAGTACATATCAAACGGGTTAAAAAGATCCTTCCAGAATATGGTAAGATTGGCATAATTAGTCTTACTGATAAGCAATTTTCTGATATGGAGCTCTATATTGGGCGGAAGAATGCCGATCTTCCAGTTCTAGAGCAACAGCTTGAACTCTTCTAATAGAATATGAAATATAGCATAAAAACAAAAATCCTGGTAGTTTTATGCCAGGATTTTATTCTTTCAAATAGCCACATAATACATTATAAATCAACGAATTACATACATTCTACTGTTGTGACTAATTCAAAGATACAAAAACGAAAGCTATTCACAACGCCCGTGATGCTCTTATCACAATAGAAAAAACTGTTGTGACTAATTCAAAGATACAAAAACGAAAGCTATTCACAACGGGGTCTGCTCTGGGCGTGAAGGGCAAATTACTGTTGTGACTAATTCAAAGATACAAAAACGAAAGCTATTCACAACTAAAATCAATTTTTCCGCCCATTTTAGCGTACTGTTGTGACTAATTCAAAGATACAAAAACGAAAGCTATTCACAACGAGATCGTCGACGACGAGATCATTGAAGACACTGTTGTGACTAATTCAAAGATACAAAAACGAAAGCTATTCACAACCGCATTGAAGGTGTGCTTGAATTTGATGAAACTGTTGTGACTAATTCAAAGATACAAAAACGAAAGCTATTCACAACGCTCGTATTCTGTTTTTATCTCATCGTATTACTGTTGTGACTAATTCAAAGATACAAAAACGAAAGCTATTCACAACTCTTTTTCCATTTCGGAAAGTTTGGATTGCACTGTTGTGTAACCGTCCACTTCTCCGCAACCCCTGATAGAGCGCGTTCCAGGGCCGATTTGGCCTGGAGGGCGTTTTGATCATCTGTTCTTTGGGGGATTTATACCGTGCAGAAGCAGGGCAGCAGGGCGTTTT
>Ga0208297_1001655_pt1 | contig 18138 bp, 11 predicted proteins | sample LMS_cellobiose_e_FD_187367 | JGI IMG/M metagenome (GOLD analysis project Ga0208297, IMG submission 187367) | Rumen-fistulated moose microbial communities from Alaska, USA - LMS_cellobiose_enrichment (SPAdes) (version 2) | ecosystem: Host-associated > Mammals > Digestive system > Stomach > Rumen... | reverse complement strand
GATATCAAACATTTATCCCATAACAACCTGATGGTTATTCAGAATACATTAAACTACAGACCGCGTAAGGTGCTTTTTTTCCGAAGACCTGCCGATTTATTTTATAACTTTGCTAGTTGAATCTATCAATCATATTCTGGGTATATCTGCCTAAATTTTCCAAAGATTCCTTGAACGCATCAAAACTGCTCTCCAGTCGCTTTATAAGGAGCAACTTCATAATTTTTGCCAAACGGTCGGATGTTGTCTGCACATCCATATTCTTACCTTCGTAGCGTTTTGTAAAGGTCTTATAGTTAGTTCCCTTTTTATCGAATCTTGCAATGGCACTGTAACGATGGTAACCAATACCACTACCTGGTGCTGGGTCAATCAAATCAACTGTATCAGAAAACAACTTAGCCAAGGTCGGCGACATATTGTATTTCAACACATTTGGTCCCACGGTGGTTGGAAATTCAATGGTTCCAGGATAGGAGGTCAAAATATCTGTACGGGTACGGCGAACGATGATTTCGTTCAAAATCTTGTCGCGGATGTCGTTGGAAAGCGCAATGAGTTGAGAACGGTCTTTTATTGGGTCGGCAATAGCTTTGAATTTCTTCTTTATATCAGCAAAATATGATTCAAAGTTACGTGCCGGTATCCGTGTGAATTGGGAGTTGTTGGGTGTCTGCACAAAGAAACTAATCTGATTCTGCAATTCTTCCGGTCTGTTGTTCTGTGGAGTGGCCGAAACCAATCCTATGTATGGATAGTCATTGTCCATTATTATCTTTGTCAAGGACTCATACATATTAGTTCCCTTGTTGCGGAAACGGTGGCTTTCGTCTATAATAATCAAACCATATTTTTTGCCAGATGTTACTACCTGAAGCGAATCATCTTCAACATCATCAGAGAAGGATGCCACGCTACCAGTTGAAACCAATTCAATATAAGGTTTCATCTTGAATTTCTTGCCTTTGTCGAGTTCGTCAATGGTTTCTACCCAGCCTGGCAGGATGGCTGGCGGTACAACAATAAGTACGTTGTTGTAATTACCGTCTGTTGTCTTGACATGTTCGAGGTAATAGCGTATAACCAATGCGCCAACAACGGTTTTCCCAAGCCCTACCACATCCGCCAACAGAAAACCGTGCATCTTTATCATAATGTCGTAGCACTGCTTAACGGCATCCAACTGATATGGCTGAGAACTGTATTTTGTACCCTTAAGATATTCCTGCAGAGTTATATCCATATTGTCATCCGTGCCAAATTGGTCTTGCAACAACCTAATATAAACCTCATACGGGGTTAAATCATCGGTTTCAACTATAACATCGGGAGCTTCAGTTGGTGCCGTTCCTGTGCCCGTCAAAATCTGTATAAACTTGCCCGTCCAAGGCTCGCTCTCATTCCACTTTTCCAGAAACCATGTCAGATGCGACTTGCTGTTACTATATATGGAATCAGGGGCTATAACAACGCTGTTTTCGGTTTCAAGATAGTTCAGTTCGGCATTCTCTTCAAGCCCTTTTTGCGTGAAGTTGGAACTGCCTATAATGCCGTGGGCAAATCCACGACCGAGAAAGATGTAACATTTGGCGTGAAGAAACTGCTTAGGCTCACCTTGCCCATAAACATGCACACGAAGTTGCGCCTTATCCTCATCATCTGGATTCATGTGTTCGGACAAAAGCTGCACTACCTCTTTATATTCGTCACGTACCTTATCCACATCACGCTGGAGATAAAAGTCAGGAAATTTCACTTTAGCTGCCTCTTCCGTCATCATGTAGGAACGCAACATAGGCTCCTGACCTATAAGCAGGTCGAACTTCCCTCCTCTATCGAAAAAAGACTTTAATTCGTCAAAGATGAGTTTGGTGCCAGGCAAATCCCAATATCCGGTCGCGATTTTAAGCTCTGTGCATTGTGGATTGTTGAGCAGGTCTTTGATGTATCTGACCATGCGGAAATCGTTGCTGTTGTCTAATAAGGTGTTATTCATAAACGGAGAACTATACAAATAAGTAAAATGCAAAATTACATATAAAAAATGACAAAAGAAAGTGTTTTTTGACAAATGGCAAGTTTTTTTTCTAACCACAAAAATACATCCATTTTCCGAACCCCCTGTGCAATTTTTCTGCACACCTGTTCCGAAGACTCGCCGTATTTTTGCAATGTCATTTTCGGAAGTGAGATGACGGCCAGAAAACAAAGTATTCACCAAAATCTTTTCAGTATGATTTCAGAAAGAAAAAACAGCAAGAAAACAGTCAGCATGAATGGTATGGTATTTAGCAAGCAATATACCATTTGGAGTGTGATGGCAGTCCGTATGAAAAAGGGGAATAGAAGATACAAGCAAAGTTTGTTTGACAGTGAGAGTACAGCCTTGGAGTACTGGAAGACTTTGGTTAATGCTTTCGAAGGATTACATAGTGGAGAGATGGAACTGAAAAAGGATATATACAAGGAAGACAAATATGGAGAAATTAAGAGTGCGAAGAAAAGTTATATTTTAAATGGGGAAGACAATAACAGACAACTCTTCTCCCTAAGAAGAATATCTGTTCTTGAATTGGCCGAATCAGCAGATCTTGATGAATGCACCAATAGTATAGATGTCAGTTGGCACGATGACTGCGAAGCCAATCCTGATGAAATGCTTTTGGCCTCGTAATGGAGAGGTATTAGTGTGTGTATCCATATATCCAGCGACACCGTTTCGCGGCGGCAGGGTATGTGCTGCGGCGCATATATAACCCACGCCGCGACTGTGATGTATTACATTTCCAATTTCTATTGACATGGAATCCCTGGCGGGATTCGGTGATGGTGTGCATCCCCTTTTCCCCAGGGTGTTGCCCTGGGCTGGCAGCCAGCAGGCCTTCAGCCTGCATACATTGGCGACGTGTAAGCTCATGGCAACATTATGCCGTAGCCGTGGAATAAAATTTATCCGTCTGCGTTTAACTCGGGATTTTTACGTACTTTTGCAACAAATTTTCAACTCATGATTACTGTACATATTCAAAACACCAATAAAACCCTCACCATTCCTTTCGGAATGACAGTGCAGGAACTGGCAAAACAAGAGAATATCCGTTTGGAATACCCTGTTATGGGAGCTCTCATCAACAATAAAGTTCGCGAATGTGCCTACCGCATCCACAAACCCTGTACGGTGCAGTTTTTCGACATGACCTCTTCCTACGGACATCTTATGTACACCCGTTCGGTCTATTTTATCTTATATAAAGCCGTCAAAGAAACCCTGCCTAAACATGTGAGACTCAAGATTTCACACTCCATTTCAGGTGGAAAATACTGCGAATTGGACAATTTGGACCAAGCGTTAGACCATGCTCTGGTCAGCCGACTGTATAAACGCATGCGGGAAATCGTGGAAAGCAATATTCCTTTCGAAAGAATGGAACTTCCCTCCAAAGAAGCTGTTCAACTATTTAAGGATGAAGGACTTGAGGACAAATTCGAGCTACTACGCAACCGCACCCGCATTTACACGTCCATTTACAAATTAGGAGATACCGTCAACTATTATTTCGGCAACTTGGCGCCTTCGACAGGTGTTATCCATTTATTTGGACTTGAGCTGTACGAGTCGGGCTTGCTGTTGAAAGTACCTCAACCCCAGCATCCTACCACTTTATCGCATACTCACCAGGTCCCCAAGCTGTTCTCTGTTTATCAGGATTACAAAAAATGGGCCAATACCATCGGCATTCCTTACGTTTACAATGTGAACAAGAAAATCGCCGAAGGCAATATCCAAGACACCATTCTCATCACCGAAGCCTATCACGAGAAACTATTGGCAAAAATCGCTGACCAGATTCACGAGCGACAGTCCAAGGTGGTGCTCATCAGCGGTCCATCCAGTTCGGGAAAGACCACTACCTGCAAGCGTTTGTCGGTGCAATTGGGCATTTTAGGCTACGACCCTGTGCAAATCTCCGTGGACGACTTCTTTGTGGAACGCGAAGAAACTCCCAAGGATGAGAATGGAGAATACGACTTCGAGTCTGTGGATGCCATTGATTTGAAGCTGTTTAACGACACGCTGAACCGCCTGCTGCAAGGCGAGGAGGTGCCGCTGCCCACTTTCGATTTTTCCGCTGGCAAGAAACTATGGAAAGGCAATACCATACAACTGCGTCCCAACTCCATATTGGTGATTGAAGGTATCCACTGCCTGAACCCGCGTCTGACGGAACAAATTGACGACAGCATCAAATTCAAACTGTTCGTGTCGGCCCTCACTTGTATCTCCATTGACCGGCAGAACCCCATTCCCACAACAGACAACAGACTGATACGCAGAATTATACGAGACTACAACTACCGTGGTTATTCGGCTCAGCAAACCATCAGTCGCTGGCCCAGTGTGCGTCGCGGCGAGAACCGCAACATTTTCCCTTTCCAGGAGAATGCCGACGCCATGTTCAATACCTCACTGATATGCGAAATGGGCGTGCTGAAAAAATACGCCATTCCCATTTTGCTGGCCGTTCCCGAGAACAGCGTGGAATTCGCTGAAGCTTACCGACTGCTGAAATTCCTGTCGTATTTCAAGGTAATTCAAGAAGAGAACATCCCCGGCACCTCCATTTTGCGTGAGTTCGTCGGCGGTAGTAAATTCAAATACTAAACTGAGAAAACTATTCGATGCTCTTTAATTCGATAGAATTTCTGATTTTCTTCCCGATAGTCACTCTGCTGTTCTATCTGCTGCCGCATAAGTTCCGCTGGCTACTCCTTTTAGCCGCCAGCTGCTTCTTTTATATGTGGTTCATTCCCAAGTACATACTCATCCTTCTGATTACCATCGTCATTGATTATCTGGCAGGAATTCTTATTTTCAAATGGAAAGACTCACCTTCTAAAAAGAAAACCTGCCTGATTGTCAGCGTCATATCCACATGCTCGGTTTTATTTATTTTCAAGTATCTGAATTTCTGCAGTGCCAATTTGGTGGCCTTGGCCCAACATTTCGGTTGGGCACATCCGCAACAGGTACTCAATATCGCCCTGCCCATCGGTCTGTCATTCCATACCTTCCAGAGCTTAAGCTACGTCATCGAGGTATATCGCGGACATCAAAAAGCGGAACGTCATTTCGGCTATTACGCCCTGTACGTCATGTTCTACCCGCAATTGGTCACCGGTCCCATTGAGCGCCCGCAGAACCTGCTCACCCAGCTGCACCGTGAGAAAAAACTTCAATACGACAATATCGCTAACGGACTGAGACTCATTCTTTTCGGTCTCTTTCTGAAGATGGTGGTGGCCGATAATTTGGGTGTCTATGTGGACCAGATTTACGCAGACCCCCACGCATTCAGCAGTACTGATATTCTGTTGGGCATGGTGTTCTATTCTTTCCAGATTTATGGCGACTTCTTCGGCTATTCCTCCATAGCCTTGGGTTGCGCTCTGGCCATGGGATTCACACTCATTGACAACTTCAAAACTCCCTATCTGTCAGACAGCATTCAGGAATTCTGGCGCAGATGGCACATTTCCCTCTCCACCTGGTTCCGCGACTACCTTTACATTCCCCTGGGTGGCAATCGCGTCAGCATTCCCCGTTGGGCACTCAACACGCTGATCGTGTTCACCGTATGCGGCATCTGGCATGGTGCCAACTGGACCTTCATGATCTGGGGCTTCGCCTACGGGGTGCTACTCTGTCTGGAAAGGCCATTCCGCAGTCTTCATATCTTTGATAAAATCAGCAACAAAAGCGGAAAAAACATCCTCAAAGGACTCAACATCCTCAAAACATTCATCATTGTCACCTTGCTCTGGAGTATTTTCAGAGCCCCATCCTTCGACAGTTTGCATCAGTTGTATTCTGCACTCTATCATAACTTTACCCTGCCCATGCAACTACAGGTCAGCACCATTGTATGGGTAGCCTTGGTATTTTTCATACTTCTGGATATACTGATTCGCCAAAGCCGTTTTGACCAATGGTGCAGCCAGAAAACCGGCCTTGTACGCTGGAGTATATATGCCCTGATGATCTTCGCTATCATCGTATTTTCATCCGTCCAACAATATCCGTTTATTTATTTCCAATTCTAATGAAAGAAAACACCAAAAATACCCTTCGTAAAATTGGCATGAAGTTGTTGCTGCTGATAGCGATATTGGCGGTTTTGGACGTATTGTATTTCTTTACTTTTTATCCTAAAGACCTGGAGGAGCACTGCTCGCTGATGGAGCTGTCACAAAAACCCGTTCCCGAGGGTGATGATATCGTTTATTTGGGAGAATCATCCAATCACGCATACAGTGAGGCGGATACAGACAGACGTCCCATCTCCATGATGCTGGATAGCCTTTTACCTGCACACAAAGTTGGAAATTTGGGGAAAGCTGCTTGTCATGCAAGTATATACTATGACGTTCTGCGCAACATACCCCGTCAAAACAAGATCAAGGTTGCGGTTGTCACCGTCAACATGCGCTCTTTTTCCAGCGAATGGATATACTCCAAATTGGAAATCGCACTACGGAAAGAACAGTTAATGATGAAGAAGGCTCCAGCACTATACAAACGCATGTTAATGGTTTTCAAGGCATATCCACATTGGACAGAAGAGGAACGGGATAAGCTCGTGCTTAATCATCTGAAAAAGCAGGAATTCAACATACCGGATTTTCCATACCACAATGCCTCCGAGTGGGATCATGCCATAGGGAAAAGCGGAATGTTGTTCAACGGCACATACCCTTCGGCAGACACCGTCATTTTAACCTGCCACCATATCAAGCATTTCGCTTATCAACTGGATGAAAACAACCCACGCATCAAAGATTTCGACAATATTGCAAAACTATGCCAAAAGCGGAATTGGCAGTTGATTCTCAACATTGTGGCCGACAATATGGATCAAATCGAAGCTCTTGTAGGGCCAGAGTTGTCATGGCTGATGAACCAAAACGCCCAATATATCATAGAAAGATATGAAGCACAAGGAGCTATCGTTGTGAACAATCTCAACGAAGTTCGTGATGAAGACTTCTTCGAACGGGATTTTCCTACTGAGCATTACACCCAAAATGGTCGTTTGACCATTGCCCGCAATGTCGCAGAGGCAATTAGCAAATTAGCAAATTAGTTAATTTGTTAATGGATTAGGGTGTTGTCTCACTTCGTTCGAGGGGAGTTTCGCTACGCTCAAGGGGAGTCATGCTTCGCATGAGGGGAGTCTTGTGCTACGCACTCGAGGGGAGTTTCGCACTTCGTGCTCAAGGGGGAGTGACGCTTCGCGTCAGGGGTCAGTTAAGTTGACAATTGACAGTTGAACTACCAACTATTAACTATTAACTATTAATTATCAATTGTTAATTAATATCAATGTCCCAGACGATAATTTTGCGTTGGAGGATGGCTTGGCGACCGTAAACGGCATCACCTTGTATTGTTTCCGCCTTGGAGCTACCGTATGGTAATTCTTTAATAATCAGTTGTTTTCGTTCGATATAACGTCTTAAAACCCCACCATTGTAAGCCTTTAGCTCATTGAGCAGAGAGACAATGCGGCGCTGCGACAAATGTCTATTATAGTCGGAACTGTGGAGAGAACTGGCGTAGCCTTCAATGCTCAAGGTGACACGTTGTCCCTGTGCCAAACGCTCCTCGACAAACGAGAGCAATTGCTGTACCTTTGAATGACAAGCCGCTAATGAATCTTCGAAGAAACTTTCCAACCACTGTTTTTCCTCCGCATTAGCCGCCGCAAGATACTGTGATTTCTGACGTCCATATTCCGACTGCAAGGCAGCATATCGGGCTTTGGTAGTGTCATTTAAGGTTTTAGGGTCGGGTTGGTCATTGTCGAAGTAAAGATTGAGTGGGAAGAAATCTTTAATGACCATGAGGACAGAATCCTGACTGACTTCCAACGTGTCTTTTTCTTTTAACAAACTTTCCCAACGATAAATGTCATTACAACAGGTATCTTCCAAATGCGTAGCATCATAAGGTCGGTTGGACGAAAAATATCCAGACTTACCATTCTGATTTACAGCAAAATAAATATCATTCTCCTCGGAATTAAGCGGAACTCCCATATTCACAGGGGTCGTCCAGCTGCACAAACCTCCTTGACTGCGGAAAATATCATAACCTCCAATTCCCTGCCACTCGTCGGAGCTGAAATACAAGGTGTTAGTTTTCACATCGTAGAAAGGAGTCACCTCATTGCCTGCTGTGTTTATGCCACTACCTGCATTAATAGGAATTTCATATTTCCCATTTTTATAGATAGAAAACCAGATGTCCATATCTCCCTGTCCATTAGGGCGATTCGACACGAAATAAAGCACCGCATAATCCTCCAGCTCCGCTAGAAAAGGCTGGGTGCTGCTGAAATTCTTGCCGTTGATGTCACTGCCAAGCAATTCCGCTTTGCCCCATTTACCCTTTTGCTTGCGACTTTCGTACAAATCGCACACAAGTTCCTCATTCACAGTTCTGTAGCAACGGGAAAACACCATATAATCCTGTGCCTTATTGAAACAGAAATTCGGATGATAATACTTTCCTTTATTTATTACCGAAGATAAAGTTCTAACGTTCAGATAGTTATCATCTTTATAATCAGCCTGATAAATCTTGCTGGACCAATGCGTATCGAAAAACAGTTCATTGTCATCATCCACTTCTGAGCGCATGGAGGAGAAGAAAAAGAGAGAATCGGAGAGCAAAAGCGGGTTGTATTCAGAGAAAGGGCTATTTATGTGGTCGGGAAGGCGGGTGATGGCATAGGGCAAGGGATTATTTTTGATGCTATCCGCCAATGCTTTGCGTTCAACCAACGACAAGCCATTCTGGGCCGACATCGTTCCGATGCAGAACACACAGAGCAGAAGCGTGCAAACCAAAAATTTCATCCGATTATACATCAATTTATACAATTCACAATGCACAATGCACAATGCACAATTCACAATTCACAATCCCTATCCACTATCCCCTTATCTCTATCCCCCTGATCACTGATCACTGACCACTGACCACTAATCACTAACCCCTACATAATATCAAACGGGCAGGGTTCCTTGCCCAGCTTGGTGACGCGCTTGCGCTTAAAGATATAATTCAGAGACAGTTCCAATCCACCACGAGCTTTGTTTGCAGGTACCAGACTTGACAGGGTGATATCGTAACTAACTCCTAAACGCAGCCGTTGCCATTCGAAAAAAAAATCCAGAATCAGTGCGTCATTCCAACGGTAAAAAGCACCTCCACCTATAGAAAAAACTGTAGTATAACTGTTTTTCATCTGAAAATACTCCACATTGGTGCCGAAAACCACCTCATAAAACTGCTTCTGCACCTCAGCATAAACCGCAGGCTGTAAGGCCACATCATCCACAATGCGGATAGTCGATAAAAAATAAGCATTGATATTGAGTGGCAAACGTGTCGCATGGTCATTAAAAGCCTGATTAGGCTGCGTCAAATGCTTGACATTCACGCCAACCGTATAGCGGTCGGTCTTGTTGGGCGAGAAATTCCACAACGCCCCTATCCCACAATCAAAAAAAAAGACTTTCTCTTTGCCAAAACTCTCTGAAACAGGATTTTCGGAGCTAAAAATATTGCTCACATACTGCTCATCGAAAGTCATGGCATTATAGTTAATGCTACGCTGAATAAAGCCGAAATACATGCCCAAGCCCAATTTATGCCGGCTTCTGCGACCTATCGCTTTCAGATAGGACAGGCTCACGTAGGGTTGCACACTGTTGTAGCGCGAATCGCCCGTGTAATCACAATTGACATTCACACCGACACTGAACTGCTGCCGATGTGCCTGGTCACGAAAAAAAGGGACATCCCCATATACACTGAAATGCACGTATGGCTTTGTGACAGAGAGCCATTGTGTCTTCTGGTTGGCTCCGAAACGGAATAAACCGTCATAGCAACCTGTCTGGGCAGGACTCAGCTCCAAGGGAGCCTGATAGAATTGCGAATAGTGCATATCCTGGGCAAAGCAGAAGCGCAGGCTGAACAAAGAAATCAGTAACAGGATGATATACTTATACTTATCTTTCCAGCAATTTTTCAGATAGCGTCGCAACTCATTTTCACGGGCATTGTTTCCGGGCTCATAGAACTTCTTTCCGCTGATAGATTCCGGCAGGAATTCCAAGTCAGCGAAGTTACCTGCATATTCGTGGGCATATTTGTAGCCATCGTGATAGCCCAGTTCTTTCATCAGCTTGGTAGGCGCATTGCGCAAGTGCAAAGGGACAGGCAAGTCGCCTGTCTTCTTCACCCATGCAATCGCCTCATTGATAGCCATATAGGAAGCGTTACTCTTGGGCGAGCAGGCCAGATATACAGCCGTTTGTGACAAGACAATGCGGGCCTCGGGCATTCCGATATGATGCACCGCCTGAAAGCAATTGTTCGCCAGAAGCAAGGCATTGGGGTTGGCATTGCCAATATCCTCGGAGGCGAGGATAATCATACGGCGGGCGATAAACAGGGGGTCTTCGCCAGCCACCAGCATACGTGCCATCCAATACACCGCCGCATTCGGATCACTGCCGCGCAAGGACTTGATAAAGGCCGAGATGATGTCGTAATGCTGCTCGCCTTTCTTGTCGTAAATGGCTAAATTTTTCTGTATAACCCTTGTTACCAAGTCATTGGTAATCACCAGCAAGCCATCTGTTGGCGGTGTGGCCATCGTTACCAACTCGATGGCATTGATGAGTTTGCGGGCATCGCCACCGGAATAGCGCATCAGAGCCTCCACCTCCTGAAAATCGATACGGCAGGACAAATGTTCTTCCAGATAGCTTTTTGCCGACTGTATAATCTTCTCCAAATGAGATTTTTCCAGTGATTTCAGCGTATAGACCTGACAACGGGACAACAAGGGAGAGATAACCTCGAACGATGGATTTTCAGTAGTGGCACCTATCAAGGTCACCACACCACGCTCCACAGCCCCCAGCAGGGAATCCTGCTGCGACTTACTGAAACGGTGGATTTCATCAATAAACAGAATAGATTTCTTCTCGGATTTCTCCGCCTTGTCCAAAATCTCACGAATATCTTTCACCCCGGAACTGATGGCACTCAGCATATAGAAATCGGCTCCTGTCACCTCGGCAATCAGCAGGGCCAGCGTGGTTTTACCCACTCCGGGAGGTCCCCACAGAATCATCGAGTAGATGGTATCATTCTCCAACGCCTGCCGCAACACACCTCCGGGCCCCATCAGGTGTTCTTGCCCGATGTAGGCATCCAAGGTCTTAGGTCTTAATATTTCGGCAAGGGGTTGGTTCATTTATTTTTCTTTTTCAGTTTTGAGAAAGAATTGATACCTATTCTTAAGGAAAAAATATGAGAATACAAGGCGATGGACACATCACCGATATCCGTGAAAGCATAATCAATAGCGACAATATCCTTGATATTGATGCCCACGCCCAAGTTAATCTGGCAGGTCACCTTGGTTTTATTGTCAAAATCTGTCTCCTTCTGGAAATTGCCAATGCCGGCACGCAGAGCCACGATTTTCTTGTAGGCAAACTCCAGGCCGAAATGAGGGTTAAAAGTAAAATATTTGGTACTCAATATATTATCCCTTCTTCCATCGAAAGTAAAATCCGTATTCAAGGCGAAAGTAGCGTTAAAGCCCTTGCCCAACTCAACATATTTCGCGCCACCCATAATCAACTGTGGAACAGTTACTTCCAATGAATTTTCAGGTATCTCGTTGCCCGTTTGCAGAAACACTTCTTTCACCCGATCGGTCAGTGTGTAACTCCAAGCATTAAAGGTTCCCGTTCCATCTTGCAGCATAGCACCCACTTGCCATCCTTTACGCTCGTATTGTATGCCGAAGTCCAGTCCGAAGCCCCATGCACCGGCAAAGTCACCGATACGACGGCGGATAATCTTGGCGCTACCACCCACAAACAAGCCCTTCACCTGTTTGAAATTATAGGCGAAACTCAACAGGAAAGCATTGTCGGCGGCAGAGAAATAGGAGATGCGGTCATAATCAATATTTCCGTAATTATCAATCAGCTCTGTGGTATTCATAATGTTATCCACTCCAAAGCGGATATAGCTTAAGGCCACCGTAAAAGAAGAGTCGATTTTGTATGCTGCACCAGCATAATCATATTTGGAGATACCGGCGAAATACTCGGCATGCATGGCGGAAAGTTGCAGTTTTTGCTGCATTCTGCCCAAACCAGCGGGGTTCCAGTAGGCGGAGGTCACATCATCGGAGATGGCCACCATGGAGTTAGAAAATGCCAAACCTCGTGCTCCAACACCCAATGAGAGAAACGCATTGCTGTACTTTGCCGTTTGTGCGTAACCTGCTACAAACAGCCCGAAAATCAACAACAAAGCACTTATTTTTCTCATCTGAAAATATTATCTCATAATAACTGCAAAGATACGGAAAATTTCAATTAGCAAATTAGTTAATTAGCAAATGTGCAAATTGTATAGATTCGACAAGCAAAGTTGCATAAAACACAGCATAAAAAATGAAAAAAAAGGGCAGACACCAAGGTCCACCCTTCAATATCTTCGATCAAAGAATCGTCAATTTTCAATTATTTCTGCGGCATGTAGGGGAAGTCAGTGCCGGGGAAATAGGACTGTGAGCCCAATTGCTCTTCGATACGGAGCAGCTGGTTGTACTTGCAGATACGGTCAGTACGGCTGGCAGAACCGGTCTTGATCTGACCTGTACCCAGTGCCACTGCCAAGTCGGCGATGGTAGTGTCTTCGGTCTCACCGGAGCGGTGTGACATCACAGCGGTATAGCCGTTTTTGTGAGCCATATTTACAGCGTTGATAGTTTCAGTCAAGCTACCAATCTGGTTCACTTTAATCAGAATTGAATTAGCCACACCCTTTTCAATGCCCATAGCCAGACGCTCCACGTTGGTCACGAACAAGTCGTCACCCACCAACTGGATTTTATCGCCCAACTTATCGGTCATCATGCGCCAACCGTCCCAATCGTCTTCGGCCATACCATCTTCGATAGAAACGATAGGATATTTCTCGGTCCAGTCCACCCAGAAATTCACCATCTCTTCCGGAGTCAATTTGGCGCCGGTGGATTTCTTCAGATGATATACATTCTCTTCGGGAATATAGTATTCTGAAGAAGCGGGGTCGAGAGCGATACAAACATCCTCACCGGGTTTGTAACCAGCGTTTTTGATAGCCTGCAGAATCACCTCGATAGCTTCCTCGTTGGATTTCAGGTTAGGAGCGAAACCGCCTTCATCGCCCACGTTGGTAGAATAACCCTGTGCTTTCAGCACTTTTTTCAGGTTATGGAACACCTCAGCACCCATACGCAGAGCGTTCTCGAAAGTGTCGGCGCCCACGGGCATAATCATAAATTCCTGGAAGTCGATGCAGTTGTCGGCATGAGAACCACCATTCAGGATATTCATCATCGGCACAGGAAGCGTATTGCAGGTGCAGCCGCCCACATAGCGGTACAGCGGCATACCGGCTTCCTGGGCAGCGGCCTTGGCGCAAGCCAAAGAAACGCCCAAAATAGCATTGGCACCCAATTTTGACTTGTTGGGAGTACCGTCGATTTCGATCATGCGTGCATCGATTTCACTCTGGTTTTCAACATACATACCTTTCAGTTCTTCTGCCAGAATCTTGTTCACGTTCTGCACGGCTTTACGTACGCCCTTGCCCATATATTCGTTTTCGTCGCCATCGCGAAGCTCGCATGCTTCGTGCACGCCAGTGGAGGCTCCTGATGGAACAGCGGCTCTGCCCATGGCGCCAGCGGCGGTATAAACATCAACTTCTACAGTAGGATTTCCTCTTGAGTCGAGAATCTGACGACCCACAATACCAATAATTTCGCTCATAATTATACGTTTTTAATGTTCTAATTTTTAAAGTTTGCAAAGATACAAAAATTTAATTAGCAAATGTGCAAATTAGCAAATTAGTTAATGTGCTAATTTTCAGTGATCAGGGGTTAGGGGTCAGTGGTCAGTGAATAGGGGTCAATGTAGGCAACTGCGTCTCGCAGTTGCAGGAAATGAAGTGAAGGCAGAAGTTGACAGTTTTTCAATGTGCTAATGTGCCAATGAAATTAGCAAATTAGATAATGTGCAAGTTGTTTTAAAAACTATCGTTTGGATTATAAAAGACATAATACATGAACAAACTCAACAGGAATTGTCAGTACGATTTTCCGTCCGTATCTGACAAAGGAAAGCAAATATTTTTGTACTTTTGCCACGTTGTAGGCATCGGGCCAAAGACGGATGAGCGGCTGCACAAAAGCACTGACAGAAGTGGCTTTTGCCGCAATTGACATCCCGGCCCAAGCATCGCAACGCAGCTGACAAACGTAAACTAAGGCAGAATGATAATAGACAACAAGCAAAGCTACGGCTCCAACCCGGACATCAAAACGGTCTGGGACTGCATACTCTCTTATACCGACCCGTCCGCGAGAGTCGGGCGGATGGACGTTGTGACGGGGTTCTTCTCCATCGCGGCACTCCACCTTCTTTATCAGGAACTTTCCGAGAATAACTCCTATAGAATGGTGTTGGGGGACATTCACGATATGAAAAGGGACGAAGACTTCTTAAAAAAGGCCGTGAACCTGCTCCAAGGTGACAGTGATTTGGAAAACGGATTCCAACTCTCTTACTACGCAAAGAATGCCGTGGCCTTCCTGAAACGGGAAACGGTGAAAATCCGCACCATCAACAACGCCTTCTGTCACGCCAAGGCTTACATTTATGAAGACAAACTGGATGCCGTACACGACTATGGCATCGTGGGAAGCTCCAACCTTACCGAAGCCGGATTGGGCAGGAAGGAGAGTGCAAACATCGAGCTGAACATGGTGGAGACGGGGCGCGACAATGCCACGGTCAAGGAACTGAAACATAGAACAGTTACTCAAATTGGCAAAAGAAAGAAAACGAACTAATGCGATAGACCATATTATCGGTGGAATATTAGGGGACATTCCTCGAGATGAGAATTATCCTCCAACAGCCTTATGCGAAATACTAGAGAATCTGAATAACGATAAGGTTGATGACTCGCTAAGAACAAGAATTTACAATAGCAGGGGTGTTTCGGTTCGGGCATGTAACGAAGGTAGGGAACAAGAGCGTTCGATAGTATCAAGATTTGAGGCTTATAAAGAAAAAACAAAACTACTATATACGCGAATGACAAGAATATTTGACTGTTTGATAAATGACTACAAAAGAGAAGCTGGAGAAATTGATAACGAGGCACTGATTACCGACTTGGAATATTAAAGCTGAAAGAGATAAGTATCAATAGAATAAAAAAGAAATAAACTACTATAATGACGATGATAAAGACAAGATTTCCATGGTCTGAGAGCTATCTTTGTGGAATGGAAGATGGGGAGAGAAAATGGGTGATAAGCATGAAACAACAAGTTGAACCGTTTTTTTCAACCAATGGGGAATCTGGAAAGCGATAAAAAAAATCAGTGATTATGTGACGGAAAGCTGTTGTAAGGATAATAACACACAAAAGCCTAACATTAAACCAAACAAAACCCACAACAATAACTAAACAACAAAACTAAATGAACCCCACCCCTACATAATGCTCATCACTTCAGTGTACGGATTTGAGAATAAGATTTCCCAAATCTGCACGCTGCTGAAGGATTTAGGCTACAAAGTGTGGAATTCGCATCTGGGCACCGGCAGAGTGAACTCCGCACTGTCTAATTTGGAGAACTGCCTGAAGGCGGTCGAGGATTGCGACTTGTTCCTGGGCATCATCCGATAACAAAAAAGTAAGTATAACTTCAAAAGGAAGCACAGGATACTAATTAACAAGATAATTCGATATGACAACGGAGAAACAAACGAAAGAGTTTAAAAGCATCAGGAAAATCCGGACTGGAGACAAGGGTTTTAAAGAACTTGCGATTACTTGTGTGGCTTTTGCAAATGCACAAGGAGGAACGATTTATGTCGGAATAGAAAATGACACTAAAGATCCAATGCCCAATCAAACCGTCAATGAAGAAGAAATTAATGACACCATATCCAGACTGAGGAGTCTATGCTTTAATGTTAGCGTTTTTTCTTCTGAACGTTTGACTCATCCTAATGGCGCAGAATATTTCGAGGTTTATGTGGCACCCTCCTTAAAATCAATTGCCACAACTTCCGATGGTAAAATTTATTTAAGAGTGGGCGACAAGTGCGAACCTGTTAGGAACGAAGACTTACAACGTTTGTCCATCGAGAAAGGTGCATACCAATGGGAAATTCTGGCTACAAAAACCAAAATGGAAGATGTCCCTCAGGAAAATATCATACGCTTTGCTGAAGACATTCGTAAATCTGAACGTGTAAAGAATCACGTAAAACAGATGACAGATATAGAGATACTTGAACACTACAATTTGGTTGAACATGATGTTCTTACAAATCTCGGTGTACTGTGGATAGGAACTGCCAAACAACGTGGTCGGATTTCATATCCTATAACAGTGCAATATATTGTTTATGACCATATGGAACATAAGGTGAGAAAAGTGGACTGGCATGAAAATCAGTTCAACCCCAAAGAGCTCCTTTTGGATATTGAACGTGAGGCTATTGAACTGAAATACTATTATGAATTTCCAGATGGTCTATTCCGAAAGCAAATAAGACATTATCATCCAAAAGTCATAAGAGAACTATTGCTAAACGCTTTTGCTCACAAAAGTTTTACCATATCAAGTGACATTATGATTTGTGTATATCCTGACAGGTTGGAAATCTCGAATCCTGGAGGACTACCTCTGGGGGTGACTGTTGACAATTTATTGCACCAAAGGCATCGCCGTAATCCATATCTCATTAATATAATGAGCGATATGGGGTTGATGGAGGGTGAAGGATCTGGCTATGACCTAATCTACGAATTGAACTCCATGGAAGGGAAACGTCAACCTATTCCTGAATCTTCATATAATGAGTTTAAAGTGACCCAATACTCTGAGATACAAAATGTGAATATTCTCCCATTATTAGATTACACCCTGAACAATTATGAGTTGACACAGAAAGGTTACATAACTTTTGGTGCAATAGCGAATGAAACCAAAATGTTAGCGACAAAATTGTCAACCTATTTGCAGCTTTCTGATACAGAACGGCTAAGAAGTTATGTGGAACCACTCCTGAACAAGGGATTGATAATCAAGAGTGGCAATGGAAAAGGAACGTCCTATAGCATTAATCCCAAGCTAATTTCAAATTCTAAAGTAAATGTAAAAACTACACTTAAAATCATTGAACCATATACTTTGAAAGCCCTTGTCCTTGAGGATTTAAGAATGCATCCCAAAAGTTTGATGTCTGAAATTGCCGAGAGGCTGCCAGATGTTGAGCTCAATGAATTACGGAAAATGATATATAAGATGGTTGGCCATGAACTTGCGACAACTGGTGGTAGAACGTATAGACGATATGAACTATCCGATGGTAGAAAAGAAAAGAAATAAAAAAGAAAATCAAAAAAGACTCTTGCAACAAGTTGATAATCAATAAATATTCTTTTTTACGCCAAACTATAGCAACAAAAGAACTGTACAACCCCAAAACTATCCTGAAGTCTTTTTGAATCACAATGAAAACCACCCAAATAGAATGGACGGGCCAGATTTGGAGCTCCAACATAATGGTCAGCACCTCGGTGTACGAATTTGAGAATGAGAATTCTCAGGTCTGCGCGACAGCTATTAGTGCCCATACTGGTATCCCTGCAAAGAGTATTGAATGCTATTTATCCGATTTAAAACATTGTAGTTTAATAGTTTACAAAGGTTTTCAGAACATCACTCAACTATGCCAAAACCTGAATTTGTGCCATTTCGAACGGCACAATTTGAGGTTTGACCTTACTAATCAGTTCGGTAAAGGCTGTGTAGCCCTCCCCAAAAAACGGACAGGTTAAAAGTGGACAAAAAGTATTATTTTTGTAACACCAAAAACCGAAAGAGATGAAGAAGTCAAAACATTCAGACAGTGAAAAGGTAAAGGCTGTCAAATCATTGGAGAATGGGGCGACGTCGG
>Ga0208297_1001653_pt1 | contig 18164 bp, 19 predicted proteins | sample LMS_cellobiose_e_FD_187367 | JGI IMG/M metagenome (GOLD analysis project Ga0208297, IMG submission 187367) | Rumen-fistulated moose microbial communities from Alaska, USA - LMS_cellobiose_enrichment (SPAdes) (version 2) | ecosystem: Host-associated > Mammals > Digestive system > Stomach > Rumen... | reverse complement strand
AGGAGAAAACGACGCTGAAAGAAATCTCGGAAATCCTCGGCAAAGAGACAATCGACAGCTTTAACACCGGGGAAAACCGGGGCCGGGAAATCTCCCACAGCCTCAACTATCAGAAGTTAGGCAAGGAGCTGATGACGCAGGACGAGATCGCAGTTATGGACGGTGGCAAGTGTATCTTGCAGCTACGGGGCGTCAGGCCGTTCTTCTCCGACAAGTACGACATCACAAAGCACCCCCGATACAAGTACCTTTCGGACTATGACAAGAAAAACGCCTTTGACATCGAAAAGTACAGAAAGCGCCGCCCGCCCATTGTCCGGCCGGAGGAAGTCTTTGACTACTATGAAATCGACGCCGCCGATCTTTCGTGATCCGGCGGCGGGAAAGGAGGAACTATCAGACACACCACAACAGCATATCGGGCGCGGGCACCTGATGAAGCCCCGCCGCAGACACTACCGCCGTAACACTACGGCGGTTTTTCCATTTCTACACAACATTGCTACGCCGCAAAGCGGCAGAAAGGAGTTTACTTATGGCATTTTTCAATAGCGCAGTCGGAGTTTTGCAGACCCTTGTAATCGCTCTCGGAGCCGGTCTTGGTATCTGGGGCGTTATCAATCTGATGGAAGGGTACGGAAATGATAATCCAGGCGCAAAAAGTCAGGGGATCAAGCAGCTTATGGCAGGCGGCGGCGTGATCCTGATCGGCACCGTGCTTGTCCCGCTTTTGAAAGGACTTTTTGGATAAGAGCAGGAGGTAATCGCTTATGCAGAGCATACTTGACGCGATTAACGAATGGATAAAGGAACTCCTGATCGGAGCCATCAACGGGAATCTGTCAACTATGTTCGGGGACGTAAACGAAAGGGTAGGCACCATTGCCGCAGAGGTCGGCAAAACCCCGCAGGCGTGGAACGCCAACATTTTTTCGATGATTCAATCACTATCGGAGAATGTGATCGTTCCCATTGCGGGGCTTGTCATTACCTATGTCCTGTGCTACGAGCTGATAAGTATGGTCATTGACAAGAACAACATGCACGACTTTGATACGTTCATGTTCTTCAAGTGGTTTTTCAAGGCTTGGGTGGCGGTATTCCTCGTCACCCACACCTTTGACATCACAATGGCCGTCTTTGACGTAGCGCAGCACGTCGTAGCAAGATCGGCGGGGGTCATCGGAGGCAGCACCAGCATAGATGTTGCCTCCGCCCTGTCATCCCTGCAAGCGGGGCTTGATTCTCTGGAAATCCCCGAACTGCTATTACTCACGATGGAAACGACCCTCGTGAGCTTCGGCATGAAAATCATGTCGGTCATCATTACGGTTGTGATCTACGGACGTATGATTGAGATTTACCTTTACTGTTCGGTATCGCCAATTCCATTTGCAACACTGACAAACCGGGAGTGGGGCCAGATCGGAAACAATTTCCTGCGTGGCCTGATCGCCCTCGGTTTTCAGGGATTTTTGATTATGGTATGCGTCGGCATCTATGCGGTGCTGGTGAAAAGCATGGTGGTTGCGGATAACCTGCACACGGCGATTTTCTCACTCGCCGCCTACACCGTGCTTCTCTGCTTCATGCTGCTGAAATCCGGCTCCATAGCAAAATCCCTGTTCTCGGCACACTAAAGGAGGTATCACATCACAAAGAAATACAGCATTATTTACGCCGATCCGCCGTGGCGGTATGAACAAAAGCGACTGTCCGGCGCGGCGGAACATCATTACCCCACCATGAGCCTTGAAGAACTGACGGCGCTGCCTGTTTCCGATATAGCGGATGCAGACAGCATTTTGTTTCTCTGGGCGACCTTTCCGCAGCTTCCCGAAGCCCTGCGCCTGATAAAAGCATGGGGCTTTCGGTATAAGACTGTTGCCTTTGTCTGGCTGAAAACAAACCGCAAAACCCGCACATGGTTTTACGGGTTGGGCTTTTGGACAAGAGGCAACGCGGAAATCTGCCTGCTTGCCACCAAAGGACACCCGAAACGGCAAACGGCAGGCGTCCACCAGCTCATTGTAAGCCCGGTGGAGCAGCACAGCAAAAAGCCGGATATTGTACGGGATAAGATCGTTGCCCTTATGGGCGATCTGCCCCGCATAGAGCTTTTCGCAAGGCAGAAGTCACCGGGCTGGGACGTGTGGGGAAATGAAATTGAAAGCAGCATCACGCTTTAGAAAGGAGGTCACGAATGGCCTATGTACCAGTGCCAAAGGATCTGTCGAAGGTCAAAACAAAGGTTGTACTGAACCTGACCAAACGGCAGCTCCTTTGCTTTGCGGCAGCCCTCGTCGTAGGACTACCGCTTTTCTTTTTGCTCAAAGGGGCAACGGGGACAAGCCTTGCGGCGTTTGCCATGATCCTTGTCATGCTTCCCTGTTTCCTCTTTGCCATGTATGAAAAACACGGGCAGCCCCTTGAAACGGTCATTAAAAACATCGTGCAGACGAAGTTTGTCAGGCCCAAGGAGCGCCCCTATCAGACCAACAACTTTTACGCCGTTTTGGAACGGCAGAGAAATCTTGAAAAGGAGGTAGCCGCCATTGTCAAAGGAAAAAACAAAAAGCGCAAAGGCAAAGCGTAGGCTGACCCGCGCCGAGAAAAAGCAGATCGCCGCCGTGATCCGGCAGGCGAAGGGCGACGGGAAGCCCCATACCGCCCAACAGACCATCCCGTACTTGCAGATGTTCCCGGACGGCATTTGCCGCGTCACGGAAAAACGATACAGCAAAAGCATTGCCTTTGAGGATATCAACTATCAGCTTGCCCAGGCCGATGAAAAGACTGCCATTTTTGAAAACTGGTGCGATTTTCTCAACTACTTCGATTCCTCCGTGTCGGTGCAGCTCTCCTTTATCAATCAGGGGACGCGCCGGACGGACGCGGAGCAGATCATCGACATTCCGGCGCGAAACGACGCCTTTCAGACGATCAGAAACGAATACACGGCCATGCTGAAAGACCAGCTCGCCAAAGGCAACAACGGCCTTGTGAAAGCGAAATACATCACCTTTTCCGTGGAAGCGGAGAACATCAGCGCGGCGAAAGCCCGCCTTGCCCGGATCGAAACGGACATCTTAAACAATTTCAAGGTGCTGGGCGTGGCCGCCCACCCCATGACCGGCTATGAACGGCTGGAAACGCTGCACGGCGTATTCCACCCGGACGGAGAGCCTTTCGCCTTTTCGTGGGACTGGCTTGCTCCGTCGGGACTGTCCACAAAGGACTTTATCGCACCGTCCTCTTTCCGCTTCGGAGAGGGGCGCAGCTTCCGCATGGGCCGAAAGCTGGGTGCGGTGAGTTTCCTTGAAATCCTTGCCCCGGAGCTGAATGACCGGGTGCTGTCGGACATTCTGGACTTGGAAAACGGCGTGATCGTCAACCTCCATATCCGCAGCATCGACCAGAGCGAGGCCATCAAGACGATTAAACGCAAGATAACCGATTTGGACAAGATGCGGATCGACGAACAGAAAAAGGCCGTCCGCAGCGGCTACGACATGGACATCATTCCCTCCGACCTTGCCACCTACGGCGGCGAGGCGAAAAATCTCTTGCAGGATTTACAGAGCCGAAATGAAAGGATGTTCCTTGTGACGCTGCTTGTGGTGAACATGGCGGACACGAAGCGGAAGCTGGACAATGACATCTTTGCCGTGGCGGGGCTGGTGCAGAAATACAACTGCGCCTTGACCCGCCTTGACTATATGCAGGAGCCAGGCTTCATGTCCTGCGTCCCCATCGGGATCAATCAGATACCCATTGAACGGGGGCTGACAACGAGCAGCACGGCGATCTTTGTCCCCTTTATCACGCAGGAGCTATTTCAGAGCGGCGAAGCCCTCTACTACGGACTGAACGCTCTTTCCAGCAACATGATCCTGTGCGACAGAAAGAAGCTGAAAAACCCCAACGGCCTGATTTTAGGCACGCCGGGCAGCGGCAAATCCTTTGCCGCAAAGCGGGAGATCACAAACGCCTTTTTAATCACGGAGGACGATATTATCATCTGCGACCCCGAAGCCGAATACGCGCCGCTGGTGCAGCGGCTAAAGGGACAGGTGATCCGCATTTCCCCGACCAGCAAGGAGTATGTCAATCCTATGGACATCAACCTGAACTACTCCGAGGACGATAACCCGCTGGCGCTGAAATCCGATTTTGTCCTCTCCCTGTGTGAGCTGGTGATCGGCGGCAAGGAGGGCTTGCAGCCCATTGAAAAGACCGTCATTGACCGGGCCGTGCAGAGCGTGTACCGGCCTTTCCTTGCAGACCCCGATCCGGCGAAAATGCCGATTCTGGGCGACCTCTACAACGAGCTTTTGAAGCAGCCGGAGCCGGAGGCGGCACGGGTGGCGGCGGCATTGGAGCTGTATGTTTCCGGCTCTTTGAACGTCTTTAACCATCGTACCAACGTGGAGCTTTCTAACCGCCTTGTGTGCTTTGACATCAAGCAGCTTGGAAAACAGCTTAAAAAGCTGGGGATGCTCATTATCCAAGATCAGGTGTGGAACCGCGTCACCGTCAACCGGGCGGCAAGCAAGGCCACCCGCTACTACATGGACGAATTTCACTTGCTGCTGCGAGAGGAACAGACCGCCGCGTATTCCGTTGAGATTTGGAAGCGGTTTCGCAAATGGTCGGGCATCCCGACAGGAATCACCCAGAACGTCAAAGACCTGCTTTCTTCAAGGGAAGTGGAAAACATCTTTGAAAACAGCGATTTTGTCCTGATGCTCAATCAGGCGGGCGGGGATCAGGCGATCCTTGCCAAGCAGCTTGTCATATCGCCCCAGCAGATGAAGTATGTCACCCACGCCGAGGCGGGCGAAGGACTGTTGTTCTATGGCAACGTAATTTTGCCTTTCATTGACCGTTTCCCGACCAATACCGAGCTATACCGGGTGATGACGACAAAGCCGGAGGAAGTAGGCATCGCATGAAAATTACAGTATTGCGCCCCTTATAGGCGCGGATCGGAGGTGATACCCATTGAGTGAAAAGCTGAAACCAAGAGATAAGCTGACGCAGAAAATGAGCCGGGACGGGTTGATTGAAACCAACGAGACACAGCAGACCACTCGGCGCGTCAGTCAGAGGGAAACCGAGGAATTTACCCGGCAGCCGCCCATACCCAAAAAGGATACCGGCACCACCGAGCAGGTGTTGGAGCATTTGGAGGCGGAACACGATATACAGACCGCGAAGCGGGATGCAAGACAATTCAAAGGGGAGGCTGCGGCAAAGCCCAAAGCCTCCCCTTTGCAGTTTACCGAGGAAGAACGGGCTTCCCCGGAGCTTGACCCGTATATCAGGAAAGCGGAGAAGGCCGCCGATAAGCTGGATCGGGCGCAGGCCGCCGTTCCCAAGAAGAAAAAGATCGTGCGTCAGCGCACCTTTGACGAGGTAAGCGGCCAGGCAAAGACAAAGCTCACTTTTGAGGAAACAGAAAAACCCATCGGCAAGGGGCCGCCCTCCGCTGCGGCCTCCCGTCCTTTGCGGGAGGCGGGTGCGGCGATCCATAACAAAATCCATGCCGTTGAAAAGGAAAATGTGGGCGTGGAGGGAGCACATAAGACCGAAAAGGCCACGGAACGGCTTTCACAGGTCAGCCGCCGGGCGATCCGGCGCGGCAGCCGCAACCGGAAGCTGAAACCCTACCGGGCGGCGTCGCAGGCCGAGAAAGCAGCGGCAAAGGCCAACGTGGATTTCCTGTATCAAAAGGCGCTGCGGGATAACCCGCAGCTCATGTCCAACCCCGTTTCCCGCTTTTGGCAGAAACAGCGGATCAAGCGGCAGTATGCAAGGGCAGTACGGACGGGAGCCGCAGGCGGCGCGAGGACGGCAGCCGAAGCCGTGAAGAACAGCCGCAAGGTAGCGAAGAAAGCAAAGAAAGAGACAAAGCGGACGCTGGGCTTTATCGCCCGGCATCCCGCAGGCGTGGCGATTGCCGTACTTGTCCTTGTCTTTTCCATCGTCATGTTTTCCGGCCTTTCCTCCTGTTCCTCTATGCTGACAGGCGGGATCAACAGCATCTTGGGAACATCCTATACGTCCGAAGATGCCGATCTAATCGCCGTGGAACGGCATTACGAGGGATTGGAAAGCGATTTGCAAAGCAGGATCAACCGAATCGAGCAGGATTATCCCGGCTATGACGAATACCGTTATGACCTTTCCATGATCGGCCACAATCCCCATGAGCTGGCGTCCTACCTGACGGCGAAGTACCAGAGCTATACCCTCTCCGACGTGCGGGGCGAGCTGTCACAGATATTTGAACAGCAATACACCCTGACCCTGACGCGGGAAGTGGAAACGAGATACCGAGAGGAAACCCATACCGAAACCTACACCGACGAGGACGGCAATACCTATACGGAGACCGTCACCGAGCAGGTACCCTACGACTATTACATTCTCAACGTCAAGCTGACGAACACACCGCTTTCCTCTTTCTTGCCGGATAAGCTGAACGAGGAACAGAGGAAGATGTACGCGGTGTATCTGGAAACCAGCGGCAACAAGCCACTGATCTTCGGCGGCGGCAGCCCAGACACCAGCCCGTCCACGGATTTGAGCGGCGTCCACTTTGTAAACGGCAAGCGACCCGGCAATACCGCCGTGGTGGACATTGCCAAGCGGCAGGAGGGCAACGTAGGCGGCTATCCCTATTGGAGCTGGTACGGCTTCAATGGCCGGGTGGCGTGGTGCGCCTGCTTCGTGTCCTGGTGCTACCACGAAGCAGGATTGTCCGAGCCGCGTTTTGCCGCCTGCCAGTCGCAGGGCGTAGCGTGGTTTACGTCCCGCGGACAATGGGGCGCAAGAGGCTATAAGGACATTGCACCCGGCGACGCCATTTTCTTTGATTGGGATTTGGACGGCAGCGCCGACCATGTAGGCATCGTCATCGGTAGAGACAACGAGCGCGTCTATACCGTTGAGGGCAATTCCGGCGACGCCTGTAAGATCAAGAGCTATTCCCTGAACTATGAGTGTATCAAAGGCTACGGCCTGATGAATTGGGACTGATGAAAGGAGGATCACGACCCATGACAAACAACAAAATCAACCGGATCGACAAGGAAATCCAAAAGACACGCGAGAGGATCACGGAGTACCAAAACCGGCTTCGGGAGCTGCAAGCGCAGAAAACCGAGGCGGAAAACCTGCAAATCATTCAGATGGTGCGCTCCCTGCGCCTGACCCCGCAGGAGCTTTCCGACCTGCTGAAAAGCGATCCGATCCCCGGAATCGCTGCCTATACCCCGGAGGAAGAAAAGGAGGATTTCGATGATGAAGCGTAAATACCGTATCTTTGCCGTACTGCTGGCCGCCCTAATCTTGACGGGCGGCTTTTCCATTACCGCCCACGCGGAAACACCAACGGAAACGCCCACCGACGACAGCGGCGTAAAGGTCGAGCCGCAGCCCCTTACCCCGGAGGGCAACATGACCCTTGTTGACGACATTCAGGGGGACGCTGCAAAAGACAAGCAATTTATTGTTGTCCAGAGCAGAGGCGGCGCGTATTTCTACATCGTCATCGACAACGCCGCCGAGGGTGAAAACCGTGTCCACTTTCTAAATCAGGTAGACGAGGCCGATCTTCTCTCCCTCATCGACGAGGATTTACAGAGTATTCAGGAGCAGACGACCCCGCCGGTGATAGAACAGCCCACACCGATTACAGAGCCGGAGCCGACGACCCAGCCGGAACCGGAGAAGCCCAAAGATAATAATTCCATGTACGGCTTGATTCTGTTCCTGCTGGTGGCTGTTCTTGGCGGCGGCGGTGCCATCTTCTATCTCAAAGTGATTAAGCCAAAACAGAGCGTCAAGGGCGGTACCGATCTGGACGAGTTCGACCTTGAAGAATGGGAGGACGACGAGCCGGAGGAAGATACCGACGACGGGATTGAATATGTAGATTTGGATAACGGACAGGAGGACGAGGAATGAAGCTGATTATTGCAGAGAAACCCAGCGTAGCGGCGGCGATTGCCGCCGCGCTGGACGTGAAAAACCGAAAAGACGGATATATCGAGGGAAACGGCTATCTCATTTCATGGTGTATCGGCCATCTGGTGGGACTGGCCGAGGCTGCCGCCTATGGGGAACAGTACCGCAAATGGAGCTATGACACCCTTCCCATTCTGCCGGAGAAATGGCAGTACACCGTTTCACAGGAGAAGGGTAAGCAGTTCAAAATCCTAAAGGAGCTGATGCACCGCGCCGACGTTACCGAGGTCATCAACGCTTGCGACGCCGGGCGCGAGGGCGAGCTTATTTTTCGCTTTGTCTATGAGGTGGCAGGCAGCAAAAAGCCCATGAAACGCCTCTGGATTTCCTCTATGGAGGACGAGGCGATCCGGGCGGGCTTTGCCTCTCTCAAAGACGGCGCAGACTATGAAGCCCTCTACGCCTCCGCCCTCTGCCGGGCAAAGGCGGATTGGATCATCGGGATCAACGCCACGCGCCTTTTCTCCTGCCTCTACCATCACACCCTGAACGTGGGACGGGTGCAGACCCCGACCCTTAAAATGCTGGTTGACCGGGACGCAGCCATTATGGGATTCAAGAAAGAGCCGTACTTCCATGTACGCCTTGCTGTCGGCGGCGCGGACGCGGCAAGCTGCCGGATCTCCGCAGCCGCCGAAGCGGATGCCCTGAAAGCGGCCTGTGAGAAATCGCAGGCCGTTTGTACTTCCATCATCCGCGAGAAAAAGACCCTTGCCCCGCCGAAGCTCTTTGACCTGACGACCTTGCAGCGGGAAGCAAACCGTATCTACGGTTACACCGCAAAGCAGACCCTTGATCTGGCGCAGAGCCTTTATGAAAAGCGGCTTATCACTTATCCGAGGACGGACAGCAATTTCCTGACCGATGACATGGGCGATACGGCGGCGAAGATCGCCGCGCTCCTGTGCGGGAAGCTGCCCTTTATGCAGGGCGCGGCGCTGACACCGGACATTACCCGCCTGCTGGACAGCAAAAAGGTGTCCGACCACCACGCCATTATCCCCACGATGGAGCTTGCAAAGGCCGATCCCGACACCCTCCCGGAGAGTGAACAGAATATCCTCTACCTTGTGAGCGCAAGGCTTCTGATGGCCGCCGCAGAACCTCACGTTTACGAGGCAGTTACAGCGGTTTTCTCCTGTGCCGGTGCCGAGTTTACGGCAAAGGGAAAGACGGTGCTTTCCGAGGGCTGGAAAGGCATTGAAAAGCGTTTCCGAGTTTCCCTCAAAATGGAGCCGGATGCCGAGGACGACGAAGCCGTTTTAGAGCTGCCCGCCTTTACCGAGGGCCAGAGCTTTGACGCCCCGCCCGTCAAGGTCACGGAGCATGAAACAAAGCCGCCCAAGCCCCATACGGAGGCGTCCTTGCTTTCCGCTATGGAGCGTGCCGGGAACGAGGAAACCGACGAGGACGCGGAGCGCAAGGGGCTGGGGACGCCTGCCACCCGCGCCGCTGTCATTGAAAAGCTGGTTGCCTCCGGCTTTGTGCAGCGTAAGGGCAAGCAGCTTAATCCTACCAAGAACGGCTATAACCTGATCGCCGTTCTCCCGGAAAGCCTGACAAGCCCCAAGCTCACCGCCGAATGGGAAAATGCTCTCTTGCAGATAGCAAGGGGCAAGGCCGATCCTGACGAGTTTCTTTCCGGCATTTCCGATATGGCGCGGGAACTGGTAAAGACCTATCCTTTCCTTGCAGGTGATGACGCAGGGCGTTTTCAGGAGGAACGAAAGGTGATCGGCAAGTGCCCGCGCTGCGGCGGTCAAGTCTTTGAGGGCAAGAAAAACTACTATTGCAGCAATAAGGACTGTGCCTTTGTCATGTGGAAGAATGACCGCTTCTTTTTGGATCGCAAGGTCGCGTTTTCCGAGAAAATAGCCGCTGATCTTCTGAAACGCGGCAAGGCAAAGGTGAAAAAGCTGTACTCCCCGAAAACCGGGAAAACCTATGACGGGACGGTGCTTTTAGCCGATACCGGCGGGAAGTATGTGAATTACAAAGTAGCCATTGAAAGAGATATGGAACTTTCGTAGCAAGCATAGGAAAGGGGTACCCTTTCCGTGAAAATCCCCGTTTTCGCCCGCAGGCGACGGCGGGGATTTTCCTTGTTGGGATAGTCCCAAACCCTTAACGATTCCGAGAAAGGAGGTCTGCCGATGTAATGCAAAAAATCGCGCTTGAAAACAGTTTGCTTCTGATCGACACAAAGAATGTTTCCTTTGATATGCAGGAAATTGAAAACCGCCGCTTTATGTATTCGCCTCAATCCGGCGAACTCATTATAGGCAGGCAGTACAAAGGAAATCAGCTTATTGCCAGCCACGCGGAAGAACACGGACGGGTTGGCGCAAAAGCGCCCTTTGACAGTTTCATTCGCGGCTGGGTAGGAACAGGCCGCAGCTATAAGGACGGCGTGATCCATTTCGCACCGCCCATTGATACACACAACATCGACCACTTTAACCGCGGATTCTCTACGCTGGAAATGTTCGCCGCAAACGGGGCGAACAGCCGGACAGTCATCCGCGGTTTCGGGGATCGGTGGGAACAACCATTATCTAATCTGATTCCAGAGAAAGGAGAAAAAGCTATGCCATATACTTCATACGATTTTGACAGCTTGGATGCCAGCCACAAGATGAAGATTGACCGCACCGTGTACTTTGACACCACCGGCGAGGACATTGCTCCGCTGACGGCGCTGCCGCTTACCGAATTACAGCAGATGCGTCAGGAAAGCACCGACGCGGAGCAGGCCATTTTTGAAGGTCTGCAACAGCAGGCCAAAGCATGGGAGGAACAGGCCGGGCGCAGCGCCCTGTTAAGAAAGGCGATTGAATATGTGATGACCCCGCCCGTCAAGCACACCTCCAATGAGTGGGAGAAAACCGATTATGATTGGCACACCCGCAGCAACGCCGTCTATCAGATGACCTATCACATTTATGAGAACACCCGCTATGACAGAGAACAACAGAAAAGCGTCCCGTATTCATGGAGCCTGACTTGGAGCGTCCGCACCAACGGGCCGGACAATGGGCGAAATGTGAGGATCGCCGGGCAGGAGCGCAAGACCTATTCCGACAAGGCCGCTATGGAAAAATACCTGGCCGGACGGATCAAGGCTTACGATCATCTGTTTACGGAAATCTCCCCGGTCATTCCCAAAGAATACGCACAGCAGTTCAAGGTCAACGGCCAGCTCTTGCCGGGCTATACCATCGAGGGTGAGGAAATGCAGCAAACACCGGAGGCGGTATTGACGCCGGAGCCGGAAGTCTCTGCATCGGTACAGCCTGAAACGGTGGCGGAAGCGCCCGAAACCAAGCCAATTATTCCCCTTGTGATTTCCGCGAAAGACCCGGCAGGCCGCATGAAAGAGATCACGGACAAGCTGGAAGATGGAATCCGGGGTATCTTCGACAGCGAGAAGTATGCGGAATATCTTGCGGCTATGTCCAAGTTCCACAATTACAGCTTCAACAATACGATCCTGATTGCCATGCAGGGCGGTACGCTGGTAAAGGGCTATTCCCAATGGGAAAAGGAGTTTGAGCGCCATGTAAAGCCCGGCGAAAAAGGCATCAAGATCATTGCCCCGGCTCCCTTTAAGGTGAAGCAGGAAGTAAAGAAGCTCGATCCCAATACGCAGCAGCCAATAATCGGCGCAGACGGAAAGCCTGTTATGGAGGAAAAAGAGGTCACGATCCCCGCCTACAAGGTGGTGACGGTGTTCGATGTTTCCCAGACCGAGGGAAAGGAGCTTCCAAGCATTGGGGTAAATGCCCTGACCGGCGACGTGGAGCATTTCAAGGATGTGCTTGCCGCGCTGGAAAAGGTTTCGCCTGTCCCCATTGACTATGAGGACATCAAGGGCAGCGCCCACGGCTTTTACAGCCTTGCCGATAAGCGGATCGCCATTCAGGAGAACATGAGCCAACTTCAAACTTTGAAAACTGCCATCCATGAAATCGCCCATGCCAAGCTCCACGACATTGACCTGAACGCCCCAAAGGAGGAACGGGAAAACCTGCCCGACCAGCGCACCCGTGAGGTGCAGGCCGAGAGCGTGGCCTATACCGTCTGCCAGCACTACGGGCTGGACACATCGGATTACTCTTTCGGCTATGTGGCAGGATGGAGCACCGGACGGGAAATGGAAGAACTGAAAAGCTCCCTTGAAACCATCCGCTCCACCGCAGCCGAGATCATCAACGGCATTGACGCCCAGCTTGCGGAGCTGCAAAAGGATCAGGAACAGGAGCGGGAAGCGGTGTATCGTCTTGACAGCGGAGAATATCTCCATGTGCAGGCCAGTGAAGCAGGCTATGACTACACGCTGTATGACAAGAACTATCAGGCGTTGGACGGCGGCCAGCTTGATAACCCTGACCTGCCGCTGACCGCTGCCCGTGATGAAATCCTTGCCCTGCAAGACCGAAAATCAGCAGAAACGCAGGCTGTAAAGCTATCCGATTTTGAAAAAGGGAAAGAAGCCGCAGAGCAAGGCACCTTTACCATCTATCAGTTAAAGCGTGAGGACGCCACAAGGGATTACCGTTTCGAGCCGTATGACCGCCTGCACGCGGCGGGGCTTGCCGTTGATCCGGCCCACTATGAGCCGGTCTATTCCGGCCCCATGACGCCGGGCATGACTTTGGAAAACATCTATACCCGTTTCAACATCGACCATCCCCAGGACTTCAAGGGACACAGCCTTTCCGTTTCGGATGTGGTGGTAGTACAGCAGGGCGGCCAAAGCACCGCCCATTACGTTGACAGCTTCGGGTACAAGCAGGTGCCGGAGTTCTTGCAGCCGGAAAACTACCTCAAAAACGCAGAGATGTCCACGGAGCAGAATTACAACATGATTGACGGGATCGCCAACAACGCCCCCACGGTGGGCGAGCTGGAAGCAAAGGCAAAGGCCGGAGAGGTCATTTCCCTAACCGAACTTGCCACGGCGATTCAGGCAGAGAAAGGGCAAGGCCGGGAACGCGAGGAAAAGCCCTCGATCCGGGCGCAGCTCAAACAGTACAAGGAACAGACCGCCCAGAGGAAAAAGACGGCAAAAACCAAATCTCACGAATTGGAGGTATGAAGATGAATACATTTACCGTTGAAGAAACCAATCTTTTGAGCATCTACAAAACAGATGACAAGTGGGAAATGCTTACGAATATGGCTGACGCGCTGCCGCTTATGGACTGGGAAATGCGGGCATTTGCAGAGCGCACCATGCGAAAACTGGACGCCCTGCCGGAAGCGGAGTTTGCCGCCCTTTCCCTTGAATTAGTGGAGGAATGAGCGAGATCATCAGGCTGTCTCCCATACAGAGCCGCCGCGTCAACGCCCTTGTAAAACGGGAGTGCTGCAACTGCGACGGCGGCAACTGCCTCTTGCTGGACGACGGGGACGCCTGTATCTGTCCGCAGCTCATTTCCTATTCGCTTCTTTGCAAGTGGTTCCGCGTAGCCGTCCTGCCGCTGGATAAGGAGCTATATGCCGAACTGTACCAAAGAGAGGATATGCGCCGATGTGTCCTTTGTGGGGCGTCCTTTGTTCCCGGCTCCAACCGGGCGAAATACTGCCCGGATTGCCGGAATCGGATCACCCGCAGACAGGCCGCCGAGCGCATGAGGAAACGACGTTCCCATGTTACGCTTTAGACGCTGAAAAAGCCTTGTATTTCAAGGCTTTCCGGGAGCAGTATCGGAGGGGGTAAGGTGTTTATACCTTTTCCCCTCAAAACGGCGTTCTAATTGTCCACAGAAGCCCATAAAACAGGGGCGCGGTGGCCACTCGCTGGCTGCCGCGCCCCGTTCTTTTTATTAGAGACAGAATACCATAATCAATCATTATCTTTTTTGAGATTCAAGAAGGCAAAAACAGCGTTTCCTATAATCCCGATAAAGGTTATAACTCCCCAAATGTAAAGCATCTTCAAATTCTCAATGTTCTTTGCAAAAATCTCTATTCCAAGGCCAGCACAGCCTACAATAGAAACGATGCAGCTTATGAACTGCCAAACTTTGACTTTCATGCCTTTATTCCTTTCCGTGAGTATCTTTTTTATCAACAGCTCCGGCGATTACAAATGCGAGCCCAATAATACCTATAACCCAATCAATGTAAGACAGTGGATCACCGACAGATAATTGCAAAAGGATTCCAGCCAAAAGAATTGCAATTCCCAAAAGCATTTTTTCATTTTTACACCTTCCGTCATTCTTCAAAGCGTATATCAGTACCGTTTCCTTTTCCGGCGGTAATGAGCCGGTAAATTGTCAGCGGGATATACCATGCTGCCACCAGCAGACGCCAGATCAGGATCACCCCGCCAATCAGACCGCCCACGATAAAATTTAGGGCGAATATTCCAACGGTCGCGGCGAAATCATGGCCGAAGGGCACCAGCCATATGAACATACGCCGGATGCCGAAAGGAATACCGCAGATCAGCCATACAAGGAAATAATCAGTTTTCCCGTCCTTTGTGAATACCAGCGTAGCCCAATAGATCAGCACCCCGGCAATCAAAACAGTCAAGACCGTTTTTTTAAAAAAGTCTTTCCAAATCTCTGCGCGTGTCATGGAAAACACCTCATTTCTACAACACACCATGCCCCCTAATACTGTTGTAAAACTATGCTTCTGAACTGTTTTATTATATCAACAAACAGTAAATACTTCTCAAATGTACTCATAAGAAATTATTAAGTTTTTCCTTATTTAGCGGCTCTGTTCATGTTCCTGCTCCTGACGCCGGGGCAATATGCTGTCGATGTTTTTCTTGATAACCCCGAACTCCCTGACCTGCTTTTTCAACTTTCCGTAGTCTGCATACAGAGCTTCTTTCTGCGCTTGCAGCTTGGCATACTCCGCCTGCAAAGCTGCCACATCCGGGAGCTTGGTAATGCCCGTCGCTTTCAGGGCTTTTGCGGCGGCTTCGTGGAGGATCAGGGCGCTTTCATGTTCTGCCCGGTACTTTGCGGGATCTCCCGCCTTGCGGGACGCCGCATAGACCGGCCTTGTCTTTTGGTAGGTAGTGATGTTCTTGATAAGCACCGCCATATTATTTAGACGCTTTTCCACGCCCTTTAGTTCTTCGGCTGCCTGTTCGCTGGCCGTTGTGATCTCCGCGATCCGGGCGGTCAATTCTGTGTACTGCTCGATCTTATGTTCCGTCAGGAAATTCATTGTTCGGGCGGCCTGCTTCAAGTTGTGTATCTTCGCCCAATGCTCATAGCCCGCCGATTGCTGCGCCTTGATACTGTTTTCGATGTCGATCAGCAGAGAGACACCGCCACGATCCTGCTTCACGGCTTTCGCGCTGCGGCTCTGTGTTCCGGCGATCCGTTCTTTGATTGCATCCTCCGTATAGTCCGGGCCGAGGGTTTTCAGGCGGGTAAATCGTTCCTGTTCCGGGGCGCGGCAGGAGATATACTTGCCGCGCTTGATCTCGTAGCCCGCCGCTTGCAGACGGGATAGCAATTCCTCAAAATCCGATACCTGTGGAATAAGAGAATCCACGGCAAGTTTCAGCTTGCCTTTCCAGCTCATCCCGGCCTTTTCCGCCTGGTATTCGATATAGCTTTTTCCCTTGCGGCCTTTTTCCGGCACCACGACGGAAAGGCCGTTTTCCCGGCACAGCCTGTCGCTTATGTTCCGTATGCCGTAGTAGCTGCGCCGGTTTGAAACGTACTTGTGATGATCCACAAAATTGACAGCGCAGAAAATGATGTGATTATGGACGTGTCCCTTGTCAATGTGCGTCGTCAGGACGTATTCATGCTGTCCCTTTGTCACGGCGTCGGCAAGCTGACGCCCGATCTCATGGGCTTTCTCAAAATCCACCTCGCCCGGCTCAAAGGATTGGATCAGGTGGTGGGCTACATTGTTGCCCTTGTCAAGCGCCTGTGAGAGTGTAAAGGCAAACTCAATATCCGCCGTTTCATAGCTGCACCCGAAAGAGGACACCAGCAGCTTTTCATCGGTCTTGTCCGGGTTTTGGATGTAGTCAAGGGCTTTGCTTAACGTGCTTTTAATAGGCTTAATCTTTGTAACCGCCATATCTCGTTTAGCACCCCCTTGATTTCTTCTATATCCTCCTGATACACGTTGCCCGTAGTGTTGGCGCGACGGGCGATCTGATTGATATTGACTCCGATTTTCTGTATCTCGGCGGTCATGGCTTTGATGTCGCTGTGATCCACCTGTATCACATAGCCGTCGATTGCCATTTTCCGCAGATAGGCCGCCATGTTCCGGGTAGGGATCAGCTTCATCTTTTCCTCGATTAAGGCGCGTTCTTCCTCGGTCACGCGAAACTTGATCTGCACCGTTCTTTTTCGATTGCTCATGCGTTGTCGCTCCTTTCCATGTTGAGGGTTTGGGACACTTCCCAACAAGCCCTTTTGCCGGAGCAAAAGACGGAAGTGGGTACCCGCTTCCTATGCTTGCTATGAAAGTTTTATCCCCTCACCAATACAACACCGGGAACGACAAAAAATGCTCGCTTTCGCGGGCAGAAATCAGAAAAATATAAAATAAGAGGCCGCTTCCTCACACTCAGGAAACGGCTTCTACTTGTCCAGCTTCATTAGCTCGTCAATGGCGCTTTCGATAGCGGGCAGATACTTTTCCGGGCAAAGCTGCACTTTGTATTTTACACGCTGGCATTGCTCGGTTTCCTGCTTCCGCAGCTCCGGGTTGAAATACTTTTCTGCCGGGAGGCTGCACAGGTGGAATAGCTGCACCATCAGAGGCATACTTGGGATCGTTGCCTTTAATTCGATGTTCGCCAGATACCGGGGATCGACCCCGATCTTTTCCGCAAGCTCTCTGCGGGACATTCCCAGCTTTTCACGAGCCGCTTTTACGTCGGCACCAAAGGTTTCAAAGCCGGGGCATTGCTCTACTTTTGCCATAAATTTATCACCCATCACCATTGTATAGTTCATCAATAGTTTTGGGAATGATGCAGTAAATCATACAGCACCATTTTATTGTTTCAATATCCTTGTATTTTTCGAGAGAACGAAGTATAATAACTTTGCTGGAGGTTGCTGTATATGGACTATATGACTTTGAAAGAGGCAAGCAATTTATGGGGCATTTCTCCCCGAATGATAAATTACTACTGCACAGCAGGCCGGATCACCGGCGCTGTCAAAATGGGGACGGTATGGCTGATTCCGAAAGATGCTGAAAAGCCTATTGATGGCAGGACAAAGAAAGGACGTATGCAAAAGCACGAATGATCTTGTGCATAAGGAAATTCTTAATAATTCCTTATGCGCCTGTTTGAGAATCGCTTTTGCATAGCTGATATAATAATCTTGCTACTCCGCAAGCAAAAGGAGTTGATATTTCATGGAGAAGATTTTAGTTGTAGATGATGAAAAGGACATTGCCGACCTGATCGAAGTCTATCTACAAAACGAAAACTATGCTGTGTTCAAGTTCTACACAGCGGAGGACGCCTTGCGCTGCATTGAAACACAGGATCTTGACTTGGCCATTTTGGACATTATGCTTCCGGGCACAGACGGATTTACAATCTGTCAGAAAATCCGCGAAAAGCATATCTACCCCGTTATCATGCTTACGGCCAAAGACGCGGAGGTTGACAAGATCAACGGTCTCACCTTAGGCGCAGATGATTATGTAACAAAACCATTCAAGCCTTTGGAACTTATGGCAAGAGTGAAAGCACAGCTTCGCCGATATAAGAAGTTCTCCAATAAGGACAGCTCTCCCGCACCCGATCCGATATTGAAATATGAAAATCTGATGCTGGATACGGCAAGCTATGAGTGCCGCTTGAACGGGGAACCTGTTGCGCTGACGCCTACGGAGTTTTCCATCTTGCGGATTTTGCTTGAAAATCTCGGAGCGGTTGTCAGCGTGGAGGACTTGTTCAAGGGCGTATGGAAAGATGAATATTACAGCAAAAACAGCAGCACCATTACTGTCCATATCCGACACATTCGGGAGAAGTTGAACGATACCGGAGAAAAACCATTATATATTAAAACCGTGTGGGGTGTTGGCTACAAAATCTGAGAGGAAAATTGTCATGTTAAAGGAAAGACACCGGAAACTGTATTACATCACGGTTGCTTTGTTCG
>Ga0208297_1001645_pt1 | contig 18238 bp, 16 predicted proteins | sample LMS_cellobiose_e_FD_187367 | JGI IMG/M metagenome (GOLD analysis project Ga0208297, IMG submission 187367) | Rumen-fistulated moose microbial communities from Alaska, USA - LMS_cellobiose_enrichment (SPAdes) (version 2) | ecosystem: Host-associated > Mammals > Digestive system > Stomach > Rumen... | reverse complement strand
TCTCCGGCAATGGCGGAAGCCGCCACAGCGGCCGGAGAGGCAAGGAAGATTTCGCCCCTGACGTGTCCCATGCGGCCGGGGAAATTGCGGTTGGTTGAGGAAATGCAGCGTTCGCCCTCGGCGATGATCCCTTCATGGATGCCAAGGCAGGCCGCGCAGCCCGGAGTGACCAGCGTGGCGCCGGCCTCAACCAGCGTCGTCACATAGCCCGCGGCGATGGCCGCAAGCAGCGTTTCGCGCGAAGCGGGGGAAACGACAAAGCGGGTGTGCGGCGCTATTTTCTTGCCTTTGACGATGCGGGCGGCTTCGGCCAGATCTTCCAGCCGCCCGCCGGTGCAGGCGCCGATGTAGGCCTGATCGATGCGTTTGCCGGCGTGGACAGAGAGGTCGGCCACGTTGTCCACACTGAAGGGCGCGGCCACCTGCGGAACGAAGCCGGAAATGTCGTATGTGTGTTCGGCCGCGTATACGAAATCGGGATCCGTTGTGCAGATTTCGTCGGGCGCGACGCTGACACCGCGCGCGGCAAGGTAGGCCAGGGTTGTTTCGTCCGGCTGGATGTAAGCGGCTTTCGCGCCCATTTCCGTTGTCATGTTGCACAGGCAGAGCCTTTCGGACATGGACATGGCGGCAATGGCCGGGCCTGTGAATTCCACGGCCTTGTACACGGCGTAGTCGGCCTTGAGTTCGCCGAGAATCTTCAGGATGACGTCTTTGGCGAAAACGCCGCGCGGCATGACGCCGTTCAGGGTGAAGCGGATGATTTCGGGCACGCGGAACCACAGCTTGCCGGTGAGCAGAATAGTGGCAAGGTCCGTGGCGCCGACGCCGGTTCCGAAGGCGCCGACGGCGCCGTGCGTGGTGGTGTGCGAGTCGGTGATGACAATCACCATGCCGGGCCGCGAGTTGCCGGAATCCAGAAGCACCTGATGGCAGACGCCGCGATTGACGTCCATAAGCTTGTCAATGCCCTGTTCCGCGCAGAACTCGCGGAATTCCTTCTGCACGGCGGCCTGGCTGACGGTGGACGCGGGCGCGTAATGGTCAAGGAACATGACCACGCGTTCAGGAGAATGGACGCGCACTCCGCCCATTTCAAGGAAAGAGCGTTTGGTCTGGAGATAGAGGTCATTGATGCCCGCACGGTCAACCCGGCAGTTGACAATTTCGCCGGTTCGGACCGAGGGCAGCCCCGCGGCGCGGGCCATGATTTTTTCTATGGCGTGCATGCAGACTCCTTGGATTTGAAGATTTGCATATAAGATTATGCTGAATGGCGGGTCGAGACAAGAGGAAAAGCGCGTACGGCCGTGAATTTTGTTTGGGAAGGAAGAAATGCCCGGCCTGAAAACAGGCGGGACAAAAAGCGGAGGGGCGCCGGCCTTCCCGGCTTGACATCCTGTCCCCCAGCGTATAACCGCCAGAAAAAAATGACAGCGGCAAGCGGTATGTCAGGAAAAAACAGTGGTTATGGACAAATATCCTCTTTTGCCTTTCCCTTCTTCCTGCCGGACGGCTGTTTTTCTGCGCCGGTACAAGCGCTTCAGCGTTGAGACGCTGCTTGACGGCGCGCCTGTGTGGGCGCATTCCAACAATTCCGGCGCCATGTTCGGCTTGCTGCGCGCCGGAGCCTTTGCCCTGCTTTCGCCGGCAGACAACCCGAAGCGCCGCCTCCGCTATACGCTGGAAGCGCTTTGGGTAGGCAGGACGCGTCCGGATGATGCCGAAGGCTTCTGGACCGGCGTGAACACGCTGACGCCGAACAGGCTGCTCAAGGCCGCGTTTGCCGCCGATTTGCTGCCTTTTGCCCGTCATGCCGACGGCTATGACACGTTTACCCCGGAAGTGCGGCACGGCGCGAGCCGCGTTGACGGACTCATTCAGGGCCAGGGGGCGCCCGATGTCTGGGTTGAGTGCAAAAACGTCACGCTGTGCGAAGACAATGTCGCTCTCTTCCCCGACGCCGTTACGGAGCGGGGGCAGAAACATCTCCGGGAACTGGCCGCTCTTGCCGCTTCGGGAGCAAAAGCCGTCATGCTGTATGTGATCGAGCGGCCCGACTGCGCCTGCTTCGCTCCGGCGGATCTTATCGATCCGGAATACGCCCGCCTGCTGCGCGCAGCCGTCGAGGCCGGCGTTGGGCTGTGTCCTGTCATCGTCAATGTGACGCCGCGGGGGATTTTCTGGGGAAAAATACTTCCGGCGCGTCTGGAAGTTTGAGAGGTTGCGCAGGGGATACTGCGGGCGCGGGCGGCCGCCTTCCGGACGGATTTGCTTTTCCCGCCGGATTCCCGACTATCGCCTGATCTGGCGCGGCTCTTGGGCATCTGATGTCTGAAGGGGCGCCTCATCCGTAAAGGAGTTCAAAAAAACGGCATGAGATTGTTGTATGTTTCACTGTTCTTGTGGCTGTATGCGGCGGCCAGCCTGTGGCGTTTGCTGCCGTTTCATCTGCTCGGAAAAGTGGCAGCCGGCCTGGCGCTGCTGGCGATCAGCCTGAAGTATGTGCTTTATGAGCGGTTTGGCGGCTCCTTTTTTGCTCCCGAGCTGCCCCGCGCGGCGCTTCTGGTCATGGAGGCCCTGTACGTCGCGCTCATTTTGCTGGTTATCCTGCTGCTGCTGCGCGATGTGACGGCGTTCATTCTCTGGGGCGCGGCCAAATGTTTCGGGACGGCGTGGCACATTCCTCTTTCCGCCGGAAAGCAGGGGGCGGCGCTGGTCCTTGCCGCGCTCCTGCTGGGAGGGTGGGGCGCCTGGCAGTCGGTACGCGTCCCTGATGTGCGGACGGTGGAGATCATTCTCCCTCATCTGCCAAAATCGCTTGACGGATTTTCCATCGTCCAGCTGACCGATCTGCATATCCGCACTCTGCTGGGCAAGGAGTGGCTGGAGGCTGTCGTCGAGCGCGCCAATGCCCAGAATCCGGATATGATCGCGCTGACAGGCGACTATATCGACGGTTCCGTGGAAAAGCTTCACGATAACGTGGCCCCGCTCGCCGGTTTGCGCTCCCGCTTCGGCACGTATGGCGTAACGGGAAACCACGAGTACTATTTTGGCGTGTCTGAATGGAACGGCTTTCTTGAATCTCTGGGTGTCAGGATGCTCCACAACGAGCATGTGGTTGTGGAGGCGAACGGCGCGAGGCTCATCGTCGCGGGCGTTCCGGATTTGTCCGAAAGCCGCTTTGGCGGCGAGGGAATCAATCTGGATAAGGCGCTGCGGAACGCGCCGGAGGCCGTACGGATCCTCCTGGCACACCAGCCGCGCGGGGCGGCCGGGCATGCCGGCGTCGATGTTCAGCTGTCGGGGCATACCCACGGGGGGTCCATATTCTTCTTAAAGCCCCTTCTTTCCGCGTACAATGACGGCTTTGTCAGCGGTAAGTACGATTGCGGCCGGCTGCAGCTGTATGTCAGCCCCGGTACGGGTATCTGGGGCGGATTCTCCTGCCGGCTCGGCGTGCCGTCCGAGATTACCCGGATCATCCTGCGCGCGGGACAGGGCGGGGAAACAGCCGGGAAATAACAGGGTGGGAAAAGAAAAATGGGGATGCGGATGTTCAGGAAAAGCGTTTCCGGCATGGCTCCGCGGCTGCGCCCGCGCCGGAAACGCGGCATGCCGGCGGCAAAACGGGGATGAAGAACGCATCAGGAAGGTAACAACGCGTCCTCCACCCCCGGTACGGAAGTTTGCGGACAAAATCGCGTGTTGCGCGCTACAGGCCTTTTCTGTGCCGGAAGGTATGCACAGAGGCCAGTATCGTCAGCAGACTTCCAGCGGCGAGATGGAGAGCCTTTGAACCTGTCCCGCCGGAAAGAACCGTCAGTCCCAGAGCCGCGAGCATTCCCCGGTTGAGCAGCTTTCTGCCGCCAGGCAATGCCTGCTTAAACTCCCCCAGGCACCGCTCCTTTACCGTGCTGACGCGCGGCTCCATTTCCCGGACCCAGGCGGTGCCTTGCCGCATCAGCTCTTCGCGGGGGAGCGCGTGCGGGTCGTAAAGCAGAAGCAGCGAGCAGGTCCGCGGGTTGATTTCGGCGCTGTAAACGCCGGGGGTGGCGGCGAGTTTGTCTTTGATCGCAGTGATGATGTCGGCGCGGCTCAAGGCGGGATGACGGATTCTGATTCGCCCGTCTGTGAAGCTGCTGACGTATTTCAGAAGGGTTTGCATCGTTTTTCCTTTGTTTCTAGCGTGCCATGCGTCCCAGAGGGCGCATGGCGTTCAGCGTGGTGCAGACGGTCGTTGTGTTGTGCAGCACGCCGGATCGGGCCGGGGTAAGGAGGCCGAAAGCGCCTCCCAGCATGAACAGTGAATTCAGCGTCATGATGGCGTTGAAATTGCCGCGGATCCGCCGCATGGCGGCGCAGGCGAGATGGCGGGCGGCCAGAAGCTGTTCCAGCCGCGAATGGCAGAGCAGCACGTTGGCCACTTCCTGCGCCAGATCCGTGCCGTCGCTGAGCGAAATGCCGACATTGGCGGCTGAAAGTGCCGGCGAGTCGTTGATGCCGTCGCCGACCATGGCGACGGTTCTCCCGCTTTTTTGAATGCGCTGTACGATATTGGCCTTGTCCTCCGGCAAAACCTGCGAGCAATACGCCGATACGCCGAGGCGTCTGGCCACAGCCGCGGCAGTGCGTTCGTCGTCGCCTGTCAGCATGACGACCTGCATGCCCGCTTCGCGAAGCCTTGCGATGATTGCGGCGGATTCATCCCGCAGGGGGTCTTCGATGCTGATGATACCGGCGAGGCGGCCGTTGATGCCCAGGTACAGCAAAGAGCGCCCCAGCGCCGCCTGTGCGTCGCTTTCAGCCTGCAGGGGCGTGATGTCAATCCCCTCGTCATGCTGCACGTAATGCCGGCTGCCAATCACAACAGGCATGTTGCGCCATTCAGAGGCCACGCCGTGCGCGACGATGTATTTGACCTCGGCGTGTTCTTCCCTGTGCTGAAGCCGCTCCGCTTCCGCCAGCGCGACGACAGCCCGCGCGACAGGATGCGGGAAATGCTCTTCCAGACACGCCGCGAGCCGGAGGATATCGGCGCGGCAGTAGCCAGCGGCCGGAATAACGTCAACGACGGAAGGATGTGCCTGGGTCAGGGTTCCTGTCTTGTCAAAGACAACCGTGTCCACTTCCGAAAGCTCTTCAAGATACCGCCCTCCCTTGACCAGCACGCCGTTGTATGCGGATTCGCGCATGGCAGCGAGCATGACCAGAGGCGTGGACAGGCGCAGGGCGCAGGCGTAATCCACCAGCAAAACCGATGACATGCGGGTAAAACTGCGGGAGAGCATCCAGACAAGCCCGCCCAGAAGAAACGTGAAGGGGACGGCCAGATTGGCCAGCCTTTCGCTTTTGCTCTGAATGGCGGCTTTGGCGTTTTCCGATTCGCTGATGAAGCGGATGACCTGCTGGAGCCGGGTTTGCGTGCCCACATGCGTGACGCGCACATGGATCTCGCCCTCTTCAACGACGGTTCCGGCGAAGACGGAAGAGCCGGCGGAGCGCGGCACGGGCAGCGCTTCGCCTGTCATGGTGGCCTGATTGACAGCCGCATCGCCGGTGACAACCCGTCCATCGACAGGGATGGTCGAGCCCGCCCGGACAATGACGATATCGCCTGCCGAAATGGAGCTTAAGGGAACGCGCCTTTCTTCAGAACCGTCAAGCAGCCACACTTCACTGACGTTGAGCGCAAGGCTTTCCGTCAGGCTGGCCATGGATTTCTGGCGTGTCCATGCTTCCAGCATCTCGCCGATCCCAAGCAGAAGCATGATGACGCGCGCCGTGCGAAAGTCCCGGCGGGCCAGGGAAACGGCGATGGCGCTTGCGTCGAGCAGCTCGACCTGCCACCTGCCGCTGCCCAGAGATGCGGCTCCGCGCAGGATGTAGGGAACCGCCCTGAACAGCGTGGCAACCGTGCGTACCGCAAGAGGCAGCAGAGGCCGGATGAAGAAATATTGGATCAGCGGGAAAAAACGAAAGCCGCTTTGCCGGGGAACAGGCGCGGCGGCGGAAGGTTTTGCCGGCAGGTCCGCCTCTGCGAAAAGCGCTTCCTGCGGCCTCGCGAGCAGGCGGCAGACGGCGTCCCGCGCGCGCCGGCTTTGGTACTGAAAAAGCAGGCTTCCCGTGAGGCGGTTGACGCGAACGTTTGTGACGCCTTCAATCCCCGTCAGGCGGCGTTCAAGGACAGCGGCCTGACGGGAACTGAAGCCTGTGGAAGCGCGCGCACGCAATCTTCCCGGCGACGCGGCGATTTCATGGACGAGAGAGAAATGCATGCGCGCGTTTCCTTTATGCTTTTTCGGCCTCGGCGGCGCTGGCTTCCCGACGCTGTTCAGCGTCATGGCGCGCTTCGGCGAGGAGGTCTTCAATGTTTTCCCTGGCGGTTTCGATCTTCCGCGCCACGGCGTCTTTGGCGTCAAGGCCGTGGCTGATCAAATTGGTCGCCAGAGGTTTCAGCGTGTCCTTGTTTTTGATGGCGGCGACGGTGCCGATGGCGCCTGCCGCCACGCCTCCCAGGAAAAACAACGTGTATTTCCAGCCTTCGTTCATCGTTCCTTCCTTATGCTGGTTATGGGTGTTCAACATGCCGCATCCGTCCAAAAAACTTTCCGGACGCGGAAAACGCCTCTTTCCCTGGGCCACAGGGAAAAAGGAAAGCCTGATGAATCAGCGTTTCGGACGCTTGCAGTGCGTTTTGAGAATGGAATTGAGCGCGCTGATGCTGCTGCTGTGCGAACGTTCGACAATAGCGTTGCAGCGCGCGGCTTCTTTGACGGCAGACGCCACCATGCCGTGCGAAACCGTACTTGTGAACAGAATAAGCAGATCGGGATTGCCCATCTGCCCCTTGACGCCTCGTTTGCTGTGGATAAACACTTTGCCTTCGGCTCCATGCGCCTTGCACGCGTCAAGATATATCCTTTCCATCCGGCTGTTTCCGCCGATGATGACGACGCTCATGTTCGCCTCCCGGTATTTTCAGGTGTTACAGGGCGTTGATAACGCGCCCGGCCCAGTCTTTCGCTTCGTCTTCGTTTCCGGCAAGTTCGCCGTCAATTTTGAGACCTTCAACGATCTGGCGGCTGCCAAGTTCTTTCAGCTGGCTTTCGATAACGTCCACAGCGCCGCAAAAGTGGGTAAAAGAGGAATCTCCGGTGGCGAAGCAGCCGGTTTTGATGCCCTTTGCGCCGATTTTGTCGAAGTCGTCAAACAGCGTCTTGAAATCGTCCTGTAATTCGATTTCGTCGGTCCCCCAGGCGGAACAGCCGAAAAGAACCGCGTCATAGCCGTCGCATAAGCCATTCGCGGAAACATCGGCGGCATTTTTGACGGTGACGTCATTGCCCGCACCCGCGATTTGATCACCCAGGAAATCGGCGAGCGCAGCCGTATTTCCGGTGGTGGAACCATACACGATAAGAACTTTGCTCATGTGGCACCTCTTTTGGCCTTGTACCATGTTGAGAGGTTAAGGCAGTGCAGGCGCGACGCCTTGGCCCCGCGAACACGCCATGTTTTTCTTCAGACAGGAGAACGGTATAAGAAATGAAATTCAAAGTCAATAAAAATGAAAATCTTTTTCAAAAAAGTCAAAAAATGCTGATAAACAAGGCCCTGTTGGAATAGCTTATGCCAGTTATAAAAAAATTCAAGGTGTTGAGAATAAACGTGGGAACAGTGGCCGCGCGGCGCGGCAAGCCTGCGGCGGGCGGGAGAAGCCTTTTTCTGATTGAAATGGCTCCTGCTTATACCGCAGACAACAGGAAAGCGGTTGCCTGTCACGTGAGGCAGAACGGCGGGGAAGAGCGGCCGCTCCAGATTTCGCGGATGGAGTGGAGCGCGCGGCGGGAAGAGGCGCGGGCGGAGATAGGCAAGGGGAGCGGGGCAGTGAAAGCCAGGCTGCCGCCGTTGCTGGGGCAGGGGAGGGCGTCTGTTGGCGCCCTCTTTCAAGGGAGCTGATGGGCAGTGTCGCTACCGGGTGAACACCCCGGGAATCTGGAACATGACTGAATAGCTCTTGTCGTATCCGTTGTCGCTGAACCGGAAGAAGAGCTGGTAGCACTGGTCCGTGTACACGGCCAGCAAACCTTTGTCATAGCCTTTGCCCCGCAGGCCGGCGCCGTCCGGTCTGCGCAGGTTGCGGGCATCGTAGTATGAAACTGCCCAATGAGGATGGAGATTGAATTTGAACGTGTTTTTGAACAGGTGGGCGGGAGTGGTTCTCGAAAGACCTGTCAGGCTGGCGTAACGCAGCCGTTCGCGCAGCTTGTAATCATCGTCGCGGTATTCGAGCCCGGTGGTCCAGGTCAGCCAGTTGGAAACGACAAAGGTCAGCGAGTGGTCATGCCGCGTCAGCCTGCCGGTATAAGGTGAAAAGTAGGTGCGCGATGTGGCGCGGAACCAGGGGAGAGGTTGCATGGCGATTTCCGAGAGGATATCCGTCATGGGGCGGCGCTGGTACTGATCCAGGTACGTGTTGCGGCGCGCCTCGTTGAAATCATACCCCCATTCCAGCTTCCAGCGGAGAAGCTCCAGATAGTCGTAAGCCACATCTTTGGCCGGCCCCTCCTGCTGTAAGGCTGGCGTGTCCTGCTGTAAGACGGGCGCGTCGCTTTCGGGCAAAGCGTTCTCGCCGGTACGGAGCTGATGGCGGTCCAGATCGCGGGGAGGCATCTCCGCCGCAAGGGGGGCGCTGGCTGGCTTTGCGCCGCGCTTGTTCCGGATCGCCCTCTTCCTGGTAAGGATATTGGTGATTGAATACGTGAGTTCGTTCACCGGGAACAGCCGGTCGGCTTCAGTGTAATAGGGGTTGTCATACTGATCGACATCGCGGATATAATGATAGCGCAGGCGGGGTTGGATATCGTGTTTCAGCCCCACCCAGCCGTCGAAGAAGCCCGGTTTGCCGGCAGCGCGGTCAGCAGGGGCGTTATCCAGGTGCCAGACGCGGTTCAGCTCAGTGAATCCATGGATGTCGATTTCCGGAACTGTGCGGCCGGAGCCGTTTAGACGGGGATTGGTCGCAAGCACCGTACTGTGCTGGTAGCGTTTTGAACGATCGATGTGCGTATTGCTGTACCAGGTTTGGTGCACACCGACAGAGGGGATGATGGACAGGTATTTGAGGTCGATGGGCAGGCTGAGGCGCGGCTCGATTTCCGTGCGCATGCCGCTGGTGCCGGCCCTGCGGTACATGTAGCCCGATGTGAACTGCGCTTCGGCTTCCAGCGGAAAGCCCGGAACGATTTCTCCCTTGTAGAGGAAGGCACCTATCTGCGGCAGCTGCTGCAGCTGGGTATCCAGCGAGCGTGACCTCCCGTCATGCCCGTATATGGGATTCTGCTCATAGCGGGTACTTGCAGTCAGGCCAAACCTGTCCCAGTCCCTGAACAGCAGGGCCTGGGACACGCGGGTTCTGTTCTCCTCCCGCAGCGTGCGCCGGAACATGCCGTACAGCGCGTCGTATGATGCATCAAAGCCCATGGGGCCGTCGCTGAAATTTCTCAGGAAAAACTGGTCGGAAACATAATCAAGGTCGAATTTGTACTGCCAGCCCGTATCGCCCAGATCGCCGTTGCCCATGCCGCGCAGCCAGTAACGGCCGTTGTTTGTGCGGTTGCCCTGGCGTTCCATTTCGCTGCGGCGATCGGATATGGCTGTGAAAGCCAGCCATGTTTTCTGCCGCGTCGTGGGCATGGAGCGGTATTCCACGCCTACCCCGCCGCCTATGCGGGCCATGTAGGAAGCATAAAAGGTCACATCGCTCACGTCGTCGATGGGCCAGTAGAATGGCTGGGTATAGTATACCCCGCGTTTTTTGCTGTAGCCTACGTCAGGCGGCAGCAAGCCCGCCTGGCGTGTGACTTTGGCCGGCAGCAAAAGAAAGGGAGCGTATGCGACATCGATATTCTTGATGGCGACGCTCGCGCCGTACAATCGGGCATATCCGTCAATTTCGACGGTGGCTGTCTGGGATGATACGGACCACGCCGGGGCGTCGCCGTCGCAGGTGGTGATTTTTGCCTGTTCGAAAGAATAGTGGCTGCCGGAGTGCTTGATGATGCTGTCGCCGGAAACGTACATGTGGGGGCCGGCCATAAAGACATTTCCCTTGTACATCCAGCCGGTCTGGCCGCGCAGGTCGAATTCGGCCTCAGCGGCGGTGATGGTGTCGTCATCCATTTTGATGAAGGCGTTGCCCTTGAGGTATACCCAGCCTGTTTCCGCGTAATACCGGGCGAAATCCGCGCGCAGCTCACAGCCTTCAGTGCGCAGCTCCACCGCGCCGGAGGCTTCAATGATGGTGTTGTCGGCAAGCGAGTTCAGCGTATCCGCGGACAACCTCCAGGTTGTCTCCTGACGGGCGGGCTTCTGCGCTTCGGCGGACCCCTCTTCTTCAGGCTCCAGCGGAGCCAGCGTCAGCGTCGTCGTTTTAGCCTCAGCCGGAAGAGGCTGAAGCCAAGCCAGCGCGCACGTGAGAAAAATTCCCGCGAAAAGACCGGTGACAAAACGTGACGGGAAAGGGGCCATAGTTTTCCGTGCTAATCAGTTGCCGGTTGTTCCGGTTTTGGGGGCGTATCCGTAAATGGGCGGCGCTGTCTGATTGATGACGGCGTCATTGATGACGCATTCCTTGACATCGGGCATGGACGGCAGCTGATACATGATGTCCAGCATGACCCTTTCCATAACGCTGCGCAGACCGCGCGCGCCCGTCTTGCGCTCCAGCGCTTTGTCCGCCACCGCTTTCAGCGCGTCGGAGGTAAAGCGCAGCGTCACGCCGTCCAGTTCAAAGAGTTTCTTGTACTGGCGGGTCAGGGCGTTTTTGGGTTCTGTGAGGATGCGGATAAGATCGTCCTTGCCGAGGTCTTCGACATGCGTCATGACGGGGATACGGCCCACAAATTCAGGAATCAGTCCGAACTGGACAAGATCAGTCGGATGTACCTGATCCAGAAGCTCGTCAAGCGTCAGCTTTCTGTGTGAGGAAATCTGTCCGCCGAAGCCCATGGAGCCACCCCGCACGCGCTGTTCAACAATCTTGTCAAGGCCGATAAAGGCGCCGCCCACGATGAACAGGATATTCGAGGTGTCCATGCGGATGAATTCCTGCTGGGGATGTTTGCGGCCCCCTTTGGGCGGGATGTTGGCTTCGGTGCCTTCGATGATTTTCAGCAGGGCCTGCTGGACGCCTTCGCCGGAGACGTCGCGGGTGATGGAAGGGCCGTCGCCCTTGCGGGAGATTTTGTCGATTTCGTCGATATAGATGATGCCTTTCTTGGCGGCTTCAAGGTCGTAATCAGCGTTCTGGAGGAGCTGGACAAGGATGTTTTCCACGTCTTCGCCCACGTACCCCGCTTCGGTCAGCGTTGTCGCGTCGGCAATGGCGAAGGGGACTTTCAGGATGCGGGCCAGGGTTTTCGCCAGCAGCGTTTTGCCGCTTCCTGAAGGCCCGACCAGCAGGATATTGCTCTTTTCCAGCTCGACACTGTCGGCAGACCGGGCCAGCGCGTCGGCGAAAAAGACGCGTTTGTAATGGTTGTGAACAGCGACAGCAAGGATTTTCTTGGCTTCTTCCTGGCCGATGACATATTCATCCAGTTTCGCCTTGATTTCCTGCGGAGGCAGAAGGCGGATTTCTTCCTTGACGTCGCTGACAGCCGAGGCTGCGATGATGTCGTTGCAGGCGGCGACGCACCTGTCGCAGATGCAGGCGTCGTCCTGGACGATAAGCTGTTTGACTTCCAGTTCGGTTTTGCCGCAGAAGGAGCAGCGGCGCATTGAGTCACTGTGGGAAGTGGTCATGGCATATCCATATGGTCTGGACTTGTCAGAATGCGCTCTGAAAGTCGGTTTCGCAAAAGCGTTTCGTTTTTTCTCGGCTTCGCCTGACGGCGGAAGGCAACGTCCGGAATCCGGTTATTCTTCGTCTGCGCCTTTGGGCAGTATATCCTTGCGGGAAACAAGCACCCTGTCCACCAGCCCGTAGGCGAGGGCTTCGTCCGCGGTCATGAAGTGGTCGCGCTCGGTGTCGCGGCGGACGCGGGCGAGAGGCTGGCCGGTGCGGTCCGCGAGGATTTCATTGAGCATTTTCTTCATGCGGACGATTTCCCGCGCGTGAATGTCGATATCCGTCGCCTGCCCCTGGTAGCCGCCAAAGGGCTGGTGAATCATGATCTGGCTGTTGGGCAGGGCGTAGCGCATGCCTTTTTCGCCGGCGGCCAGGAGCACCGCCCCCATGCTGGCGGCGCGGCCCATGCAGAGGGTCGCCACAGGCGACGTAATATAGCGCATGGTGTCAAAAATGGCCATGCCGGCCGTCACCGAGCCGCCGGGACTGTTGATGTACAGATAGATTTCCTTCTCCGCGTCCTGTGATTCGAGAAAAAGCAGCTGGGCGCAGATGACTGCCGCCACCGTGTCGTTGACGTCCGTGCCAAGCAGGATGATGCGGTCTTTCAGCAGGCGCGAGTAAATGTCGTAGGTCCGCTCGCCGTGCCCGGTGTTTTCGATGACATAAGGGATGGTGAGGTTCATCATGTCTTTTCCTTGACAGAGATAGGGAGAGGGAAAAAGGCGCGCGGCCCTCGCCTGCTCGAAATTCCGGCGGAGCGGGAAAGGTTCCGCGCTCCGCCGGCGTCCATTAGCTGTTGGCGGTTTCTTCCGGCGCGGCGGCGGGGGCAGCGTCTTCCTGCGCGGCCGCCGCCGCTTCGATTTCAGTGATTTCTGCCTTGTCGTAAATGAAATTCATGGCTTTGTCGGCCAGCAGGCGGTCATAAATTTCATTGGTCATGCCGGCGCGGCGGTAGGCTTCGCTCATGTGGCGGTAATCCTGGCCGGCGCGGGCGGCCATGGAGTAGATCTGCATCTCCACTTCCTCGTTGGTGACATCCAGCCCTTCCTTGCGGGCCAGAGCCATCAGAAACACCTGGGGGCGCAGTTCCCTTTCGATGGCCGGGCGGCTGTTGTCGCGAAAGTCTTTGACGGCCTTTTCGTCAGGGGCCTGTCCTTCCTTCTGCATGGCGGAGAAGTATTCGGCCGAGGCGCGGCGGAGCCGCGATTCAACCAGGCCGGCGGGCACGTCAAAGGCCGGGGCCTTTTCCAGAAGGCCGTCCAGCAGTTTGCGCATGGCAATGCCGCGGGCGGTCTGGCGCTTGTTGCTGATAAGGTGTTCTTTGATGGCCTCGCGCAGTTTTTCCATGTTTTCCGAACCGGCCTTTTTGGCGAATTCGTCGTCAAGGGGCAGCTCTTTGCGCTCTTTCAGGTCGTTGACCTTCACCTTCATCGTTATGGTTTTGCCGGCGAGGTCCTTCTGCTGATAATCGGCAGGGAAGGCGACCGGCCCTTCTTTTTCCTCGCCGGGAAGGACGCTTTTCACCAGGGTTTCAAAATCGGGAAGCGTCTGGCCTTTGCCCAGCACGACGTTGAACTTGCCGTCCACGCCGGGAATGGGTTCATGGTTTTCATTGTAGCCGGTGTAGCTGACGTCCGCCAGATCGCCGTCCTGCGGCAGGCGGGCGATGGCGAGGGGCTTCAAATCCACGATGTCTTCACGCAGGCGCGCGATAAGCTCGTCGGTTTCCTTGTCTTCAAAGGTCACTTTGGGCTGTTCGACGGCGAGGCCGGTGTAGGCGGGGAAATCAATGTCGGGCAGCACGTCGAAGCTCATGGTGCAGGCGTAGTCGGACCCGCGTTTGAACAGACCGCTGGGGTTGTCCAGATCAACGGCGGAAAGGGGGAAAAGCTTTTCCTTCTGCAGGGCGACGGCAAGGGCGTCGTCCAGGGCCTTCTGGGTGGCGGCGGGCATGATTTCCTCGCCGAAGCGCTTTTCGATGATGCCTGCCGGCACCTTGCCCTTGCGGAATCCGGGCAGAACCAGATTTCTGCGCCGCTCGGCGACGTCTTTATCAATGGCGGCGGCCACATCGTCCGCGGTGAAGGAAAGGGCGATAGTCTTGCGGGTGCCGGAAGGCGCGGTAACGGTAAAGTCCATGCGGGTATTCTCCTCAAAGAAGTCTCTTCGGCGGGGACGCCGGAATAATCTGTTCTGAACAGGTCACCTTAGCCCAGAAGACTTTTGATGTCCATACAAAACAGGCGGCCCGCCGCGCTACGGCCAGCGGCAATGTCAAGATGTCGTCCGGAAAAGAAAAGCAGGCGGTTGCCCGCGGCAAAACCGTCCGCCGCGCGTTTGCCCGTACCGGCAGCTTTTTTTCGGAATCATGCGGAGGGCTGTCAGGAGCAGTTCGGACAGCTGCCCTGGATTTCTATGCAGCTTCCATCCATGGACATCCCCTTTTCGCCAAGCTTGGCCTGCAGGGTTTCGTACAAAGCGGGGTCGTCCAGCTCCTGAGTCTGGTGACAATGCGAGCACACGAACATGAGCAGGGCATGTTTGTCATGGCTGCCGGTGCAGGGGACAAAGGCGTTGAGGGCGTTCACCTTGTGCGCCAGTTCGTGCTGCAGGAGAAAATCCAGCGTCCGGTAGACAGTGGCCGGCGTGATGCGTTTGCCTCTGTCCCGCATCTGTTCGATGATGTCATAGGCCTTGACGGGGGCGTCCGCCGCCAGCAGGAGCTCCAGAATCTCCCGCCGCAGCCGGGTAAGCCGTATGCCCTTCCGCCGGCACGTTTCTTCCGCCTTTTTCAAACCGTCCGCGACAGTTGAAGCTGGTTGCTGGGGCATTGCCGAACTCCCTCTCGTGTATGGGATATGTCTTTTGCATATAGTTTGCGGAAGCAAGTTGCAAGCGTCAAAACCGCTGTTTTGGATAAAAGGGGCGGCCATGCCGGCAGAGCGAGCCTTCGCCCGCGGCGTTTCCGCCGGGGGCGCATAGCCGGGAAGGTCTGGCGTTAGTTCTGGTACGGTTCTATTTTGTCAAGCCGCATGATATATTCGGCTATTTCCGTGCCGCCGTAGTTCTTTTTTTCGATCAAAAGCGTCCCGTACACCCGTACGATGTCCATGATTCCGACTCCCGCGGCGGCTTTTTCCATCGTGATGTGGATAATCTGGTTCGCGGGCGGGGGAGGGACGTGGATGCAGGCCCCGAAATAAGGAACAAGCAGAAATTCCTTCATCGCAGTCCCGTCCCACTCCAGCGGAGCAACAAAACCGGCGAGTTGTATGCGCTGGCCATGTATTTTATCATTGACGGGGGCTTTGGCCCATTCCTCCATGAGTTTCCGGTAGGCTTTTCCGGCCCGTTGATCCTCGTCGGGAATTTCGCCGAAGTCGAACCCTTCGAACAATTTTTCCGGATGCCACGTCCCGGGGATGAGATCGGCCCACTGGATTTCACGGTATTCGGCGGCATGCAGGGGCCCTGCCATACACGGGACGCCGCACCCGATGACGCAGCAGACGGCCAGTCCCAGCAGCCAGTTCACAGATAATCGCATTGGCTTCTTACTCCATAGAGGTATACAGCAGCGTGGCCGACAGAAACAGGAAGCCCGCGCCAAAGCCGCCCAGTGCTTTCAGGCGGCTTCCACTGCTCCAGGCGCGGGGGAAAAGCTCCGCCATGGCGATGAACGTCAGCGCGCCGCCGGCAGCGGCGAACAGCAGCCGGATGAACGCTGGGGAGAGCAGGGAACGCAGAGAAAAATACGCCAGCATGGCGGCAATGGGCGGGAGGACGCCCGCGAGAAAGGCATACCCCCAGGCCTGCCGGCGCGGCAGTTTGCGCTCTGAAAGGAGGGCAAGGGAGAGCCCTAAAGGGGCGTTGTGGGCGATCATGACACCTCCCAGCACAAAGCCGAGCCCGGGGTTGGCAACAGCGCTACTGAAAACGATAAAACATTCTGGCATATTATGGAATGAAATCGCAATGGCGGAACCGAGGTGCACAGCGTGTTCTCCATAGGCCGCCGCGCGACGGCAGGCATGGGCATGCAACAGGCGTTCGATGAGCGTCATGCACAAAAAACCGGCTCCGAACAGGCAAAGCGCAGTCACTGAACGGGTTATGGCAAGGGAAGAAAGCCCGAGGCAGAGCAGCGCGCCGGCCCCGAACCCCATCCCGCAGCCGAGCGGATGGCGGCTGAGCCTGGCGGAGGCAATGGGGCCTACCCAGCCTGCGCACACCGACATCCCGCAGAGCAGGGTCACGCCTGCCGCCGCCGCGACGGCAAAGGGAGAAAGGGCTGCTTTCTGTTCAATGGCCGCGTTGCTTATGCTGTACGCGGCGTCTCCCATGGCGAAAGAGCTTTTTTCAAGTTCAATCCTGCCGCACACAGACAATGTGTCCATGGCCTTGATGCCTTTGGCGGGGGCGGCCAGCCGAACATGAATAATCTGATCCTGCGGCGGGGGAGGGACGTGGATGCAGGCCCCGAAATAGGGGACGAGCAGGAATTCCTTGAGGGAGGCGTCGTCATCCCGTTCCAGCGGGACAACAAATCCATGAATTTTTATGTTCTTTCCCTGTATGTCCGCACGGGACATACTTTTTTGCCGTTCTTCAAGGTATGCGTTCAGCACCTCGCCTGCCGCAGGCGCCTTTTCTGATGCCAGCCGGATGTTGTTGACGCCGGACAAAAGCTCCGCCCAGGTGATTTCCCGGCAGGCTTCGTCAGCTTGCGCGGCGGCCGCGGAAAAAACCGGGGACAGGGCGAGGGCCGCTGCGAGGAAAGCGGCGGCAGGGGCGGATTTGCTCATAGCGATGCGGTGAGCCCGTCCGTCAGGCTCATACGGTAGGCGCGGAATGCCGGAATGAGGCTCGTGATGAAGCCAGCCAGGGCAATACCGCCCAGAAGAAACCATTCACTCGCGGACGGCTCTGAAAGGGAAAGGAAGATACCGTAGCTGTTTGACAGGAAAGGGCGTATCCCAGCGAGCAGCGCGTACAGCAGCGCAAGCCCGCTGAAAATGCCGGAAGCGACAAGCAGGCATCCTTCGCAGGACAAAAGAACCAGAATATCGAGCGGCCTTGCGCCTGTGGAACGCAGGATGGCCAGTTCCCGCCTGCGTTCGCCCAGTCCGGCGAGAATGGCGGCGGCAAGCCCGGTCAGACCGGTGAACGTGACCAGCGCGGAGATAAGCAGCAGACTGCGCTCACCGGTATTGACCATGTTCCATATCTGGTCCATGGCGACACCGGGCATGACGCCCATAAGCGGCTCCTCTTTCCATTCGCTGATTTCCCGCCGCAGGGAAAAAACCCTGCCGCGTTTTTTCAGTCCGACAAGCATCGCGGTAATGCTTCTGGGAGTCAGATCAAACTGCTTCACCTGTTCTGGTGAGAGCTGAAAGCCGGGAATGGGGGCTCCGGCTCTCCAGTCGATGTGAATGGCCTCCATCGCCTGAAGGCTTATATAAAGCGAACGGTCGACGGGCGTGCCTGTCGGCGCGAGGATGCCAGTGACGGTAAAGGGCTTGTCGCCGTGGGCCGCCAGATCGCTCCCGCTGTTTCCATGGCTCAGCACGATTTTCTGCCCCGGCGCATACCCCAGTTGTTTGGCGACCTCGGCGCCGATGACCACATCAAAAAGCGCATCGAATGCCCTGCCCTGAAGCAGCGCAAGCGGCCTGCCGCCCCGGAAGCGGTAATGCGCAAAAAAGGCGTCGCTGGTAGCCACAACAGGGTAACCCTTGTGAGAATCGCCGAGCGAAATGGGAATGGCCCAGGCCACATCCTCTTTCTGCACGATGCGCCGGGCGCTGTCCCAGCCCATGTTGTTTGTCGCGCCGCCGAGATGGAAGATGGAGTAGAGCATGAGCTGAATGCTGCCGCCGCGTGCGCCGACAACCAGATCCACTCCTGAAACCGACTGAACGAAACTTTCCCGTATCTGGGTTCTGAGCTTCTCAATGCCCAGAAGCAGCGTCGTCGATAGCGCAATGGACAGCACGACCAGAGCCAGCGTGCCGCGCCGGTTCCACGCGCTTTTTCCGGCCAGCCGCTGTAAATAGCCAAGGCGTCTCATCGCGCCTCCTTTTCTCCCGCCCGGTTCAGTTCGGGCAGGCAAAGAACGGTTTGAAATGCGTCGGCCAGCCGCTGGTCGTGGCTGACAAAGAGCAGCGCCGCTCCCACATCCCCGCATTGCTCAAGGAGGAGCCGCAGAAAGCTCTTCTGCCTGTCCGCGTCAAGGGCTGACGTCGGTTCGTCGGCGATGACAAGCGACGGCCTGCCGATAAGCGCCCGCGCGGCCGCCGCGCGCTGCTGCTGTCCCATGGACAGCCTGCTGACCGGGCGTTCCCAGAGCGAAGGAGCCAGATCCAGGCGTTCGAG
>Ga0208297_1001644_pt1 | contig 18253 bp, 18 predicted proteins | sample LMS_cellobiose_e_FD_187367 | JGI IMG/M metagenome (GOLD analysis project Ga0208297, IMG submission 187367) | Rumen-fistulated moose microbial communities from Alaska, USA - LMS_cellobiose_enrichment (SPAdes) (version 2) | ecosystem: Host-associated > Mammals > Digestive system > Stomach > Rumen... | reverse complement strand
AGCCAGCCGCACGGCCCTCGTTATGCTTGTCAAGTTTGAATTTCCACAGACCGCAAAGGTCCTTTACCTGCCGCGTTTTGCTCTCAATTGGATATAAAAATGAATTTGTCATCGTTGAAACTCCTTATTCTTCATTGATTTTTTTCAAAATCTCATCCTGTTTTTCTGGTGTAAGATTCCAGATAAACTGATATGCCACAAATGCGATCAGCATACCGATCGCGGGAAATCCCAGCGTCAGGAATTTGATGCCCAGCAGCGTCCCAAAGGTCTGCTCCAGCAGCTTTGCATTGTAACCGACCAGTTCCAGCCCCACCCCCGCCAGAAAGCCCGCAAGTGCCTGACCCATCTTGCGCACAAAGCTGTAAGAACCGTATATCACACCCTCCTGCCGGTTGCCTGTCAGGTACTGGTTATAATCGATGCAGTCCGACACCATCCCCCAGACAAGAGAATTCGGTACATTCATAAAGATTGCCGACAGGAATGAAAGCACAATATAGATCCAGATATTGTCCGGCAGCAGAAACATTGCGCCGAATACGATCCCGGCAATCAAACTTCCCACCGAAGCGGTCTTCTGCAAGCCGAATTTACGCACCAGTTTTGAAAGGAACGGGGCGATGAGCAGCGAAGGCACCATGCTGATAATGGTGGTCACACCCATCAGTTCGAATGCGTTGAGGTTATTTTTGAAGTAAAAAATCAACATCGAGCCGTTGATCATGATGCCGAAGATCATTGAAATCGAAGCAACTGAAACCGCGATAAATGGTCGGTTATGCATAAGCACCTTCAGGTAGGCGAGCAAGTGGATGCCGTCCTCCTCCGGACGGTGCGCCGGAACAGCGGATTTGATGTTTTCGTCGACTGAAAAGTAAGCGATCAGATAGGATACGATCCCAATCGCGCCCATCACAACCATCGAAACCAGATAACCGCGCGCTTCGTCCGCGAAGGCGCTCAGGATGAGCGGCACAAGCATACGCGGCACCAGGTTTCCGACTGTGCCGCCGATCCCGCGCGCCACTGAAAGCGAGGCGCGTTCGGCAGTATCCTGGGTCATGACGGCCGCCAGCGAACCGTATGGGATGTTGACGAAGGTGTACGCCATTCCCCAGACAATATAGGTCGCATACGCCCATACGAGCCGCTGAACCGTAGAAAAACCGGACGGCATGAAAAACATCAGGATTGCCGCCGCCACGACAATCCAGGATCCATGCAGCAGGAACGGTTTAAATTTATCCACCTGTTTTCCTTTGTTTCTGCGCAGCCGGCGTGCAAACAGCTTGTCGGTAATCGCGCCCATGACCGGGTCATTTACCGCGTCCCAAAACCGCGCCACCAGAAAAAGCGTGCCGGCCGCTGCCGCGGAAATCCCCGCCACATCAGTGTAAAAGGACAGCAGGAAGGTCGCTGACATTGCAAATGTCATATTGTTGGCCACATCGCCAAGCATATAGCCAAGTTTATTGCGAAATGTTATTTTTTTCATAGTCCCAATCCTTTATTCGTTTTCAGCAGGATGGTACTATTATTGCGTAATCGGACGCGTTCTATTACAGGAGGATGTAAATTGCTTTCCATCCGCATACAGGTCTTTGGGGGGAAATCTTCCGTTTTAGGAACTTTTTGGATGGTCAATTTTGGTAAAACGCCGCTGTCACTTGAAATAGAGCGTATCTTGCGCTATAATATAGAAAGATTTTTGTACGCTGTTTTGATTGATGGAGGTTATTATGGGCCTTGCAAAAAAATGGAAATCATGGATCGGTTATCCGGAAGACGATTTTTATGAGGATGTTCCCAGCGAGCCAGCCGCGGAATCCGCATGCAAAACCACGGCAAGCGCGGATCCCTTTCAAACTGTCCTTATGAGGCCAACGACCTATCAGGAATCCCTCAAGGCCGCTGATCATCTGGGCGCCAACCGCGCGGTTGTCCTCAACCTTACGGACATGCCTGCGGAGGACACCCGACGCCTGCTCGATTTCCTCGCCGGAGCAGCATACGCGAAAAATGCAAAATTGGAGCGGATCGCCCGCACCACTTATCTGCTCCTCCCTTATTATGCAGATTTCCAGTGCAGTTTTACACAGGACCCCGAGTTTTTCTTTTGACCTTTTCTGAAACAAAGCGGCAAGGACCGGACACGGCCCTTGCCTTTTCTGTTCCAAACAAAATTTGCGAAAACGGAATAAATATGGTACTATATAGACAAATTCCAGGGAAAGAAGGAGCAGCAATATGGATAAAAGCGCATTGGATTTTGTGATTGAAAAGACGCACGAACTCATAAACGCCCCCACATGCAGCAGAGAAACCAAAGCTGCGGCGCAGGACTGGCTGGATGCCGTTGGAACCGAAAAGGAAGCGGCGGAAACGAAAAAATATATCGATGAGCTGGAAGCAGATATTATGCCCATTGACAATTTGATCGGTTTTGCAGAATCCGATGCCGGCTCCCGGTATTTTGGCGCGGACGCCGCAAAAAACATTGCCGCCCATGCAAAGGACATCAAGGCCGCCGGTGCAAATTTCTGCGATTGTCCGGCGTGTATCGCTGTGGCTGCGATTCTCGAAAAAAAGGAGCTCCTTCTCAAATAATTGCGGGAAGGAAAAAGGAATATCCAACTGAAGCAGTTCGTCTGCAAGGCAGTATTACAACTGCTAAAGAACCAAACCGCGGCTGGCAAAATGCCAGCCGCGGTTTCACTTTTAATAAAGGATCGGCGTCCTTTTATCTTCAGGGCTGCCGGTAGCCCAACTTCTGAGAGATTTCTGCCGCTGCCGCACGGATCTCCTCCAAGTAAACGCTCCAGTTGCGCTCCATGCGGGAAGACGCTCCCGAAATACTGATTGAACCCGCTGGGTTCCCATTGAAGTTGAAGATGGGAACCGCGAGGCACCGCAGTCCCTCCTCCGTTTCCTCAAGGTCCTCCGCATACCCGTTTATGCGGGCGTTCGCAATCGCTTCCCTGACCTGTTCCGGACGGGTCAGGGAATGCAGGGTATATTGTTCGAGTTTTACATGGAGCAGATAGTCCTCAATCTCCTCGTCGCTCTTATAGCTGAGCAGGACCTTTCCGCTCGCGGTCCCGTGCGCCGGGATCGTCACCCCGATAGAGGAACCCATATTGGCAATGCTGGTACCTTTCACCTTATCGGCAAACATGGCATTATATCCATTTAGCACCACAAGGTGTACGGTTTCCCCAATCTTGCCGGACAGCTTTACAAGGTACGGGTGCGCATCCCGGATAATGTTCATACGATTCATCACCAGTCTGCTCAGCTGCAGCAGCGCAGTCCCAAGGTAATATTTGGAATTCTCCGGATTTTGTTCCAAAAATCCCGCATACATCAAGGTGGAAACCAGCCGGAAAGCGGTCGACTTTCCAATTTGCATGCGTTTGCTGATCTCACTGATCCCCAGCTCCGGTTCGCTGTCGCTGTAAAGCTTCAATATATCGAGCGCATTTGCAACCGACTGCAAGACCGGTTTTTTTTCATGATCGATCATACTGCACATCCGATCTGCCCTGCGGGCGCAAATTCATTTTGCCGTGTCTTATTTTATCATATTTTCTGAAAAAAAGAAATGGGCGTGCGCGTACCACGTATGACGCGCACGCCCATTGGGCAGTATGTTGATGAAATGTGACGTGGGATATCAGTCTTTGTACCAGGAAGAAGTCTTGAGCACTTCCGGCTCGATCCTGCGTTTGACGAACTCGCCGTCGCCTTTGTCGCCGACCCACTCGTCATCCTTGACGATAATCTTGCCACGCAGGATGGTCATCTCCGGCCAGCCCTGGAAATGCAGGCCTTTGTACGGGGTGTGGTCGCAGTGCATATGCAGCACTTCCGGACCGGTGATGGTCTTTTCCTTGTTCGGGTCAACGATGACGATGTCCGCGTCCGCGCCCGGGGTAAGCTCGCCCTTTTTACCCATCATGCCGAAAATCTTTGCCGCGCCGTAGCTGTTTGCAAAGACCAGCTGCTCCCAGGTAATCTTCCCTTCGCTAACGCCGTTTATCAGGGTCGGCAGCTTGAGCTCGATGCCGGGCGCGCCGTTGCAAACCTTGGTAAAGTCATGGATAAACTTTCCATCAGGGCCTTTTTCAAGCCGCATAGATTTTTCCGCGATGGTAAAAGGCGCATGGTCGGAACCAGTACAGTAAATCGCCTTTTTGCTGAGCGCTTCCCACAGCTTGTTCTGGTCCTCTTTTTTGCGCAGCGGCGGGCTGAGCAGGTTGAGATATCCGTCGTCGCCCGTGAAGATCTCGTCTGTCAGGCGCAGATAATGCGCGCAGGTCTCAGCATAGACCGGGCGTCCCTCCGCCTGCGCGTCCATCAGCATCTGGGCGCCTTCCTTGGTGGACATGTGATAGATATACATTGCGGTGTCACAGCTGCGCGCCAGTGTGATTGCGCGCTGGATTGCCTCATATTCCACAAGATTCGGTTTTGTTGTGGCGTGCGCCATCCAGTCGACATCGCCCCGCTCGATCGCTTTTGCAACGTTATAGTCCGCGATCGCACAGTTTTCGGCATGGACGCCCACAAGGCCGCCATATTTTGTAGCTTCCTTGATGAGGTCATCATCTTCTCTTTCGCGTAAACCATGTACACCTTAAACGACGCAAGGCCCAGATCGATCACATCTTTGACCTGCTCGAGGATCGCATCGCTCATCTCTTTGAGGCAGCAGTGGAAGCTGAAATCGATGACGATGCCGCGGTCAAGCGCTTTTTTGATGCGGCCCTGTGCAAACTCGTACGGCAGGCTGCCCGGGTCAGTGATCGAGAAGTCCATCATGGTAGTGGTTCCACCGCAAGCGGCCGCAATCGAACCGGTGTAGAAATCATCGCCGCCGCAGCAGCCCTGGAACGGATTTTCATGATGGGTGTGCGTGTCGATGCCGCCGGGAATCACAAATTTTCCCTTCGCGTCGATCTCCTTGTCGCCCTTCATATCGCCCAGATAACCGACCGCGAAAATTTTTCCGTCTTTAACGGCGACATCTGCAATCTGCCTGCCTTTGTGGGATACGACCGTGCCGTTTCTGATAATGAGATCCATGATTCATCCTCCCTTGTCCTTATTAATTAATGTGATGTCATCTTCCGATGGCAGCGCTACGAACCGAACTTACGCCTTAACCTTCGCGTCATGGTTTTTATAGATGATCGGATACAGGATCATGTAAACGACCAGACCGATCGGCATGGCAACCAGCCAGGAAAGGCTGTTAAAGATAATGCCGAAGATTCCGCCAATACCGACCGCGATAAGCGCCGCGAGATTCCAGCCGTTTGTAAAGCGGTATTTGGTGTTATTTTCTTTATAGAGCTCGTCGATATCGAGGGTCTGTTTACGGATGAAGAAATAATCCGCCAGCATGACGCCAAGCACCGGACCAAGGAATGCGGAATATGCGTTGATGAGCCCGAAGAACCCCTGGCTGTTGAAGAGCAGCCACGGACAGGTGACGACGCCAAGCACGCCGACGATCACACAGGAGGTTTTCCATCCGATCTTCGGGACAAAATCCATCAGCGTGAGCGCTGGAGGCAGAACATTCATCGTCAGGTTTGTGGTAATCTGCGCGAGCGCGATAAAGATCAGAATCAGCATCGCGGTAGCGGTATTCGGGGCGATCTTGACCAGGGCTTTGACCGGGTCCCACTCGCCAACCGCCGCGCCGGACATGATGCCCAAGCCAACGAGGAAAGCGTTTGAAATCGGAATACCTGCGAGATGGCCGATCCAGTTGACCTTCTGGCTGTTTTTGAGATAACGGGTCAGATCCGAGTTGTTTACCGAACTGGTGAACACCGCGCCGACCAGCGCGACAACCGAAGTGATGAACGGCATGCCCCAGCTTCCTGCCGAGGTCCAATTTGCGGTGAGCTGATCGCCGAAATTCTGGGAAATGCTGATCATCATATAGCCCATGATCAGAACGATGATAATCGCCATTGAGCTTTCGAACCATTTGATCGACTGAATACCGGAGGCCGCCAGAATTACCTGGAGAATCTGGAAAATAAAGAAGTAAACCATGGTGTTTCCAAATCCGAACATTGTCTGGGTGACCATTGCGATCGCATCCGCCCCAATCCAGGTGGCGATGCCGAACCAGAACAGAGCTGGAACTCCGCGCAGGAGGGTCGCGATCTTGCTCCCTTTGACGCCAAAGGATGAACGGGAATGGATCGCAAAGGGAATGCCGTATTTGAGCCCAGCCGAACCGTTCAGCGAGAAGAAAATTGCCAGGGTAAGGCTTGCGACAACCATCGCGGTCAGCGCCTGAAAGATATTCAGCCCGCCCACCGGCGGAAGCATGCTCTGTCCGAGCATGAATCCCTGGATGACAATGACCGACGACCACCACATCAGCATATAGCTGACGGTTCCAAATAACCGCCTGTCATCGGGGACTCTGGTTAGGTCTACCTTGTGTTCCGCCTGTTTGCTCATTCCAATGCCTCCTCTACATTTGTCAGTGCCTCTTTTCTGTTTGTCCGATCTGTTTTCCGGCATACGGCGCCGGGGTTGGGTCACTCCTTATATCCGAGCAGGCGCATCGCCAGCACAGCATAGATTTTTGCGCACTCAACCACTTCCCTGACATCAATGTTTTCATCCGGAGTGTGCCCCACCGAAGCGACGCCTGGGCCGATGAGTACAGTGGGAATGCCACGCACGGAAAAATACCGTCCGTCGCTCGACTGCTTATAGCCGACCGGCTGATCATTTCTACCGAATTCCGAGACCACCGCGAGTGATTTTTTCACCAGCTCCTCATCCGGGCTTGTGCGCAGGGACGGCGAATAGTTTACGCATTCAAAAGTGATGTCCGCTTCCGGGTCCTCCGCTTTGTATTCATCCAGCAATTTTTGCAGTTCATTCTCCACAAATTCCAGGCTCTCTTCCGCAAGCATCCTGCGGTCGAGCATCACTGTGCAGATGTCAGAAACGACGTTCACCTTGGGGCCGCCTTCAATCGTACCAATATTATAGGTGGCTGGCGGGGTCAGCGGATCGATATGCCGGGGGAGTTCTTCCTTATAATATTGTTCCACTTTATGGAGGAACCCCACCATTTTGCTGATGGCGTTCACGCCGTCCCAAGGGGTGCTGGCATGCGCGGTTTTGCCTTTCGAAGTGATCTTGAACCAAACCAGTCCCTTGTGTACGATCGCAACCTCGTTGGTTGTGATTTCCCCGACAACCACCATATCCGGCTTGAGATAGCCGTTTTCGAGCAGATACTTCGCGCCGTTCTCCCCGCCGGTCTCCTCGTCCGCCACCGGGTTCACGGTCATCCGCCCCTTCAGATCGATACCGCAGCGCCTAAGCGCGCACATCGCCATGACCATTGCAGCCACGCCGCCCTTGTCGTCCGCGCAGCCGCGGCCATACATGATGTTCCCATGCAGCGGCTCGTTGAAGGGGTCAGTCGTCCATTTTTGTAGGTCTCCAACCGGCACCGTGTCAATGTGCGCATTGAACAGCAGGTTCTGTTTGCCTTCACCGATGGTCGCAAGGAGACTTTTATGCACTTCGTTCGAAACGATCTCCTGACAGGGAATCCGGTACTCGCCCAGCTTATCAAGAATCACCTGCGCCGCGCCGCGGGTGTCTCCCGGCGGATTGACGCTCTCCTTTGAGACAAGGTCCTGCAGAAGCCGGATGATATCGTCCCGTTTTTCCTCCAGATAATCGCACACCTGTTTTTCTTTGCCGTTCATCTTGTCACCCCATTCTCAGATTCGATCCGTCGGTTACGGCTGCAGCCTTTTATTTCGCGGCTTTTTTGGCTGCCTTTGCCGCGCGGATGCGGCCCCAGGACATTTCGAGCGCCGCTTCGTTGGTTGTGATTCCCCTGGTGCGGGCGATCTGGTCGACCTCGTGGACATTGCTGGTAACGATCTCGATTTTTTTGAACGCCTCATCATAGGTCAGATGGAACATTTCCGCTGTTCCCATCGTAACGCCGCCACAGGAGACGATAAAGTCCGGGATGAAATAGATATCCCGTTTCGCAAGCAGCACCGCGTCGGAGTCCTTGAGCAGCTGGTTGTTGGCCGGGCCGACCACAAGCTTCGCCGTCAGGCGGGGGATGGTATTTTCATTGATCGAACCGCCGAAGGCCGCAGGCGTAAAGATGTCACAGTCGACGTCGTAGATGTCGTCCGGCGCAACCGCCTTGACGCCGTATTCCTTCACCGCGTTTTCAACACGGGCGGTGTTTACGTCGGTAACGGTGACATCCGCGCCCGCCTTGGTCAGAAGCCCGCACAGCTGGGTGCCGACGTTCCCAACGCCCTGTAGCGCAACCTTCACGCCAGAGAGGTCGGTAATGCCCATTTTGATCTCCGCGCCGGCCTTGATTCCCAAGAAAGCGCCGTAGGCGGTCGGCAGAGACGGGTCGCCGAGGCCATAGGGGTTTTCGGTCCCGCCCATGGCATATTTGGTGTGCCGGCAGATGAGGTTGAGGTCGTCTACCGACATGCCCACATCCTCCGCAGTCCAGTAGATGCCGCCGAGCGATTCGATTGCCTCCGCAAAAGCGATCAGCAGTTCCGGGGTTTTCTCCGTGAAGGGGTCGGCGATGATCACGCTTTTTCCGCCGCCCACACCGAGGTTCGCCGCCGCATTTTTCAGGCTCATGCCGCGGGACAGACGCATCACATCGAACAGTGCCTCCTCGTCGGTTGCGTATTTGCGCATCCGGCAGCCTCCTACCGCAGGACCCAGCGCGGTGCTGTGGACACCGATGATTGCACGCAGATTGACATCGGGCTCGTAGCAATACACAATTTTTTCATGGCCGTATTCGGCAATGGTATCAAACATAATTTCTTCCTCCGACTATATAAAAGTATTCTTTTTATCATCCGATGATGATGCGCGCATCCAATATATTGATCCCCTGCTCCTGCGCTTTGACCGGATTGAGATCGATCTCCTGGATCATCGGGTTCTCCGCGGCAAGCCGGCCGAGGCTCACCAGCAGGTTTACCATTGCGCCGATATCCTTCGGGCTATCCCCGCGCATACCGCAAAGCATCTTGTAGGCTTTGGTCTCGCGGATCATATCCTCCGCGTCCTGCTCCCGCAGCGGCGCGATGCGGAAGCTCACGTCCTTGAGCAGTTCAACCAGGATGCCGCCGCTGCCAAACATGATCGACGGGCCGAACTGCGGGTCCTTCACCATGCCCGCGATCACCTCCACGCCGCCATTCACCATTGGCGCAAGGATGACCCCTTTCATTTCAGCGTCCGGCTTAAGCGAGAGCACATGGGCAATCAGTTTATCGTATTCCTCCTCGACCTGCGTGCGGTTTTGCAGGTTGAGCTTCACCGCGCCGTAATCGCTCTTATGGATGATCTGTGGAGAAACAATCTTCATGACGAGCGGATATCCAATTTCATCGGCCAGTTTTCCAGCCTCCGCACGGCTCTTCGCCCATCCAAACTTTCCGACCGGAATCCCGTAATCCCGAAGCAGATTCATCGCTTCCGGCTCAAGCAGGTTGCGGCCCTCTTCATGCGCCTGTTTTACCAGCGGATGCGGATTTTCCGCTTCGCTGCCGCGGGTAAAACGCACCTCACCCAGATTTCGGGAAGCACGGATCAGGTCGCCCATCGCCTGTGCCGCCTGATTCGGCGTGTCAAACGTCGGAATGCCGTTCTCCTCCAGGTAAGCGCGGGCCTCAGCCATCGCTTCTCCCTTGAACAGGCAGAGGAACACTGGTTTTTGATACGCTTTGATGACTGGGACAAGCCCCTTGACCACTTCGAGGGCGGGCAGGAAGGTCGGCGGGAGCGAAATCATGATCACGCCGTCAGTCTGATCGTCCTCGAGCACGGCGCGCAGCGCCTCCTCGTGCTCCTTTTCCATCGCGGCGGCCGACATGTCGACATAGCCGTTGGGTTTGCAGACCATCGCCATCTCCGGCAGACACTCCACCAGCCGGTCGCGGGTCGCCTCGGACATCGGGGCCAGTTCGGCCACGCCGCCCGCAACCAGCGCGTCCATACAGATGATTCCCGGTCCCCCCGCTTCGGTCAGGACCGCCACACGGTTGCCCTTCATCTTCTTGCAGAAAGAGATCGCTTTCATCGCATTGGTAAGCTCCTCCACATCCTGCACACGCACGATACCGCACTGTTTAAAGGCGCTTTCGTAGATGGCATCCGACCCTGCCAGGCTGCCAGTATGCGACTGTGCCGCGCGAGAGCCGAGTTCGGTGCGGCCCACCTTGAGAACCAGGACCGGCTTTTTACAAGTGATCTGGGCGGCGGTTTCCATGAGCTCACGCCCATCCCGCACACTCTCCATATAACCTGCAATCGCATCGATCGCGTCGTCTGATCCGAAATACCGCAGCACTTCGATGTTGGTCACGTCGGACATATTGCCCATATGAGCCCATTTGTTAAAGCCCATCGGGACCGGCTGCTCGCCCGCAAAGACGACCAGCGTTCCGCCCAGCGCGCCCGACTGGGAAAAATAGGCGGCATTCCCAAGCCGCATTTTCACGCCTGGCGCAAACGAGGTGTTGATCCCGTTTTCCGCGTTCATAATGCCATTGCAGTTCGGCCCGAACAGACGAATGCCCTTCTCCCTGCAAATTTCCGCGATCTCCTTTTGCCATGCGACCCGTTCAGGGATCGCAGTTTCGGCAAAGCCGGCGGAAATGATAATCGCGCCTTTGATATCGTCCCGCTCCCGGGCCTGATAGAACACTTCGCGTACAAATTTAGCCCCAATGCCGATGACCAGAAGGTCGACCTTCTCGTGAATATCCTTCAGCGCCGGATAACATTTGAGGCCCTGAACTTCGCTCTCCTTGGGGTTTATCGGATAAATTCTGCCTTTGTACCCGTCTTTCAGCATGTTATGTATTACATGGTAGGACGCTTTGCTCGGATGGTTGGACGCGCCGACCACCGCGACTGAATCCGGGTAAAAGAGGCAATCCAAATCATGCGCTCTCATCCAATCCTCCTCTTACTGATAGAGTTTTTCCAGACGTTCCAGCTCGTCGCAATTTTTTGCGACCTGCTCTCCGAGATAACGGATGTCGTCATCCGACATGCCCCTGAACCTCTTTTGGATCTTCAGGTATTCCTCGATCGGCTTGCGGTTTGCGACATTCTTTGTGATATGAACCTTTCCGTCCTCAATTTCATAAAGGGCCCATGCGCCGGTATCAACTGCGAGCTTCGCGATCTTGACGGTATCCTCGGGTTTATAGCCCCATCCGGTCGGGCAGGGAGCGCAGACATGCAGATAAGCCATTCCTTTGACGTTCTTGGCCTTCTTCACCTTTCGTTTCAGGTCGTCCAGATAGCCGACCGACGCACTTGCCGCATATGGGATCTTATGCGCTTTCGCAATCATCATCATATCCTTGGGCATTCCTTTTTTACCCGCTGGGGTCGTGGTAGTCCATGCGTGATAGGAAGTGGACCCCGATCCCTGGATACCGGTATTCATGTACGCCTCGTTGTCATAACAGACATAGATAATATTTTCATTGCGTTCCATCGCGCCGGAAAGTGCCTGCAGCCCGATATCGACCGTGGCGCCGTCACCCGCGAAACCAAGCACATGGACATCCTCGATCCCCTGCACGCGCAAGCCGCGGCTGATGCCCGCCGCATAGGCCGCTGTGTTTTCCAGATTTCCCTGGAAACCTGGAATTTTGAGGGCCGTTTCATAGGAACATCCGGAAAAAACGGCGGAACATCCCGGCGGGATTACGATAATGGTGCGCGGGCCAAGCTCTTCAACCACCGTGCGGATAACAAATTCAAGGCCGCATCCATGACAGGTGCTGACGCCATGCGCTACCAGGCCCTTCGATACTGTCTCTATTTGATACATCAGTCATTTCCTCCAATCTTGCGGCGCAGCTCGTTGTAATCCGCCCGTACGTCGACCCATACCTGCTCATCCGCATCGGCTCTGCCTTCATGGACCGCATAAAGATGATCAAACGCCTTTTTGATCGTCGCGACCGAAATATCGCGGCCTCCGAGACCGCCAACCAGCGAAGTGATGCTTCCACCGCAATCCCCGGCCGCAGCCTTCACTTCCACATAGACCGGCGCGCCCTGCGCACCAAGGCCCGCGCTCCTGTCGAGAACACCGATGGTGGGAACATTTTTCAGCGCCTCCCGTACCATCTCATGCGGGAACGGTCGGAAAAATACCAACCGCAGCACGCCGACTTTTTTGCCTTCTTCGCGCAGCATATCAACCGTATGTTTAGCTGTTCCAGACATCGAGCCGATGGTCACCAGCGCCACATCCGCGTCATCGCAGCGGTAAGCTTCCACTATATGAAGCTTGCGGCCGAACGCCTGCTCAAATTCCTCCATGATCGCGGGAGCCACCGCCTTGGCCGCATCAAATCCATCCTTCTGCTGACGGCGCATCTCCCCGAACTCCGAGGAGGGAGTCAGATTGTTGATGAACATGGGATTGTTCACATCGAGATAGGTATTTTTGCTGATATAGGCGGGCAGGAAGGAATCCACCGTTTCCTGATCCGGGATCATTGCGATTTCCGCTGTATGCGAGAGGAAAAATCCGTCCTGGCATACCATTGCGGGAAGCAGGACATCCTCGTGTTCCGCAAGCTTGTAGGCGTAGATCATGTAATCGAAAACTTCCTGGACACTTTCCGCATAAATCTGAATCCAGCCCGAATCGCGTTCTGCCATCGCGTCCTGATGATCGCACCAGAGGCTCCACGGGGCGACCAGCGCACGATTGATGATACCCATGACAATCGGTACGCGGCAGCCCGCCGCAATGCCGAGGACTTCGTGCATCAGCGCCAGGCCGACCGATGAAGTCGCGGTGCATGCGCGCACACCGGTCAGCTGTGCGCCGATTGCGCAGGAAAGGGCCGTATGTTCCGATTCCACGCGGATGTATTCCGCTTTGAGGGAATCATCCGCGACATATTCGCTCAATTTTTCCGCGACCGGGCTCTGCGGCGTGATCGGATAGGCAGAAATCACACCGACCCTGGCGCGTTTCATGGCTTCCACCATCGCCATATTTCCATCGAGTAATTTACGTGCATCCATCCTTATTCCCCCCCTTTGCCAATCTCTGTCATTGCGATGCAGTCCTTCGGGCAGACCTGAGAACAGATCCCGCAGCCCTTGCAGAACCGCAGATCCACTGTGAACGGCGTTTCCCGGTCGACCTGGATGATCGCCAGCGGGCAATGTTTCTGGCAGATGCCGCAGCGGATACATTTTTCATCATCTGCCACCGGTGTCAGGATTCTCCATGCCCCAGTGTCCACATCTGTGACGTGGGTGGCAACCGGTCCAAAATAAATCTTACGCTTCACGGACTGCGTCGTGGCATTCTCTTGCTGCTTTAACATTTCTGCCGTCCTCCCCTTCCTTGAAGAATTCCTGAATGGATTTTTCCACAGCGCCGATCTCCACGATCCCCAGCGCGGCAAAGGCACCCGCCATCGCAGTATTGGGAATGTCACGCCCAATATTGCGAAGCGCGGCGTGTTCAGCGTCCACGATATAGGTTTTATTCGGGCGACCTTTCATGTAATCCGGGATCTCAGGCGCGTTAAAGACAAAGACGGTATCGTCGTCCACGCCCTCAAACAGATCCACATGCCGCTCCGGCAGCGAAACGTCGAACACCATGACATAGTCCGGCTCATATACAAACGACTTTGTGGGGATTGCTTCATCGCTGAGGATCAAGCTGGTGTTCACCGGGGCGCCTCTGCGTTCATGTCCGTATGCGGGGATGGTCTGCGCGAACTTTCCCTGGTTGATCGCATAGGCATACGCCATGATCTTTCCGCAGGTCACAACACCCTGTCCTCCCAATCCATAAATTTTTACCTGAATCAATTTGCTTCCTCCTTTTGTTCTTTTATACGGAACATCATTCTTTTATATGGCATTTTGTGCTTTCATGTTATTCTTTCAGGCTGGCAAAGTCAATAGATTTTTTTTATTTTGCTAATTTTTTCCGTTATGACAGGTTTATTTTTGATAAATTTGTGCAATGCTACAAAAAGCGGCCCTGGCAGGAATTTTCCTGCCAGGGCCGCTTATATTCTGTTTTGTATGGCAAAAAGAGAAGGCTTCCGCCTTCCCCATTCACTCTGGCGCCGCAATGCTTTCCCAGAACATCGACCAGGCCATCTCCACCTTCTGCCGGTATTCGGTGACCGTATAGAACAGGCTTTTTGCCATCAGCCCGTCCAGTACATAGAAAAACATGTCTATGATGTTTTCCACCGGATAGCCGCGCAGCTCCCCATTCTGCTGCGCTTCCAGGATCGTCGCAGAAAGCATCTTTTTGACGTCGTTTTCAAAATCAAAAAAGATCGGCAGCGTTTCGCTCTTGAGCTCGCTTGGTGGAAACATCGTCGCCCGGAAGAAACCCAGCGACTCGCTTCTGCAGATGCACTTGAATATCTTTTTCATCTTCTCCGAGCATTTCAGCCGGTCGTCTTCGTAAGTCTCCCGAATCTGCGCGAGTGTGCGGTCATGCGTCTGTTGGTAGATCATTAAAAACAATTCCGCCTTACTCGCAAAATGCGCATAGACGGAAGCTTTGCGGATTCCGGTTTCCTCCGCAATCTGGGAAAGCGAAGTATAATCATAGCCATATTTTGCGAAAAGCTTCTCAGCCACCGCAATCAGTTTATCTCTTGTCATGAAAAATTTCCAAACCTTTTTGATCGAATAAACCATCTTGATTGTTTTTATTCTAAGCTTTCCCACTTCTTATGTCAAGCTTTTTAAATTTCACACCGGAAAATTATTTGTATATTTTTAATAATTTATATTGACATTGTTGAATTCTGATGATATCTTTAAGCTACCGACCGGTAGGTAGTTTACTCAAAACAACAATTTCCAGGAAAAATTGGAGGTTGTAACACATGAAAATTTTGGTTATCAACCCAAACACCTCAGAGGATATGACCAGGGACATCGGCGCTTCCGCCAGGGCTTCCGCCCGTCCGGACACCGAGATCGTCTGCACCAATCCGCTGCATGGGCCCGCGTGCGCCGAAGGCGCGCTCGACGAAGTGATGGTCTCCTACAACCTGGTAGAAGTGGTTCGCCAAGCGGAGGCCGAAGGCGGTTACGATGCCTATGTGGTTGCCTGTTTCGGGGATCCTGCGGTTGACGCGCTGCGTGAGATCACCGATAAGCCTGTTGTCGGCGTTGCGGAAGCCGCATTCCATCTCGCAACCTTCCTCTGTGGGAAGTTTGCAATCGTCAGCACCCTTCCGCGGGTACGCAAAAACATGGAGGACCGGTTGCGCCACCATGGTGTGATCGACCGTGTCGCCACCATCCGCACTCCGGATCTGCCGGTTCTCGCCTTCCACGATGATCTCGAAAACGCGCGGCGGACTCTGATCGAAGCGGCGCGCGAAGCTGTCGAGCAGGATCTTGCGGAGCTCATCATCCTCGGATGCGCCGGGATGAGCGGTTTTGCAGATATCGTCTCGAAGGAGATTGGCGTACCGGTTCTGGATACCGTGATGTGCGCGGTCAAGGTTGCTGAAAGCCTTGTTGATCTCGGTCTTAAGACAAGCAAATCTAACACCTATCAAACGCCAACCGAAAAGGTCTACAACTAAAAGTTCCGGGGGGAGGATTTCCTGTGCTTGACCTCATTATCAGCGGCGGTCACATTGTAAATGCAGACGGGTCGGTTGATGCGGATATCGGCATCAAAGACGGAAAAATCGCCTGCATCGGCAGAAAATCGGATTTCGGCCAGGCAGTTAAAACCATTGACGCCTCCGGAAAGCTTGTGATGCCGGGACTGATCGATTCCCATGTCCATATTGACGATGCGCAGGGAGAATTTTTCACCAAGGACCAGGTGGAAACCGGCACGATTGCCGCCGCCTATGGCGGAACCACTACAATGGTGCAGTTCGCCATACCCGTGGGGGATGAACGCCCGATACAGGCGCTTGAAAAACGGATGCATGCGGCAAAGGATGTGTCGGTCATCGATTATTCCTTCCATGGCGCGATCACACATCTGAATGATCAGTCGCTGGCGGATGTCCGGGACATCCTGACGGGTGGATTTCCCTCCATCAAGATGTTTACCGTCTACCGCGGGGAGGTCATGCTCGAACAGCTCGGCATCTATAAAGTTCTTCAGCTGATCGGAAAACATTGCGGCGTTGCTAAAATCCATGCGGAAAACGCTGATATGATCGAGGCAAACGTTGCGGAATATGTACGCCGCGGGCTTACCACCCCCTACTATCATCCGCTCACCCGCCCTCCGGTCACCGAAGTTACCGCAGTTGCGAACCTGCTTCCAATGATCGAAGAAACGGACGCGGCAACGGTGTTCGTACATATGACCACCTCGCAGGTCTGTGATTACATCCGCTGGGCAAAAAAACGAATGCCGGTATTCACCGAATTCTGCCCGCATTATCTGACGCTGACCGAGCAGGTCTACAGTCGTCCAGACGCGCAGAACTATATGTGCAATCCGCCGATGCGCGCCCAGGCAGATCAGGACGGCCTGTGGAAAATGGTTTCGGAAGGTCTCTGCGACGTCATCAACAGCGATCACAGCTGTTTTGATCTCGCGCAAAAAGCAAGCCACAAGGACGATTTCACCAAAGAACCGAACGGTCTGCCCGGTATTGAAACCCGCGCCGCGATCATCTTTTCAGAAGGTGTCGCAAAGGGACGCATCACCGAAAACGATTTTGTCCGGATGCTTTCGACAAACGACGCAAAGCTGATGGGCATGTTCCCGCAAAAAGGAATTCTGGCAGCCGGCTCGGATGCGGACATTGTTCTCTGGGACCCGAACGCCTCCTATGTCCTGCATGCCGGGGATCTGCATATGGGAACCGACTATACGCCATTCGAGGATTTCCATATCACCGGAAAGCTCACTCACACTTTGATTCGCGGCAATATCATCGTGGAGGATGGAAAATTTGTGGGCGACCGGTTCAAAGGCCGGATGGTGCGCCGCGGTGTGCCAATTCTCGGCTGAACAGAAATCATCCACCTCATAACTGTGTGTGAAAAGGAGGAGCATCATGAGCGACCAAATGGAGAAAAGCACCGCCGTGCAGGAGCTTGACAGCTCTACCACCCATGAAGACCTTATGCCAACCCCGCCTGAAAAACGGACCATCACTTCGGTAACCTTCTTCGTAATGTGCGTCGGCATGTACGTACAGCTGCTTTCATTTATCAACGGCGCACAGCTTTATCCCGGACTTTCTCCGAAAATGATCATCTTCGCCTGCCTTGCAGGAAACGGCCTCGTCTGGCTGCTGCTAACCCTCACCGGCGATATCGGTATCAAGCATGGCCTGCCTTACGCCATTTATCTGCGCGCCCCGTTCGGTTATAAAGGCTCCCAGGCGCCCGGGCTTGTGCGCGCTATCCCCGCGATGTTCTGGTTTGGGTTCCAGACCTATCTGGGGTCGATGGCAATCCACGAGATCGTCAAGCTCATTTTCGGAAAATCAAATCTCTGGATTATCGTTTTCCTGTTCGCTGCGGCACAAGTTGTCAACTGTGCGATGGGTGTCAACGCAATGGCAAAATTTGACTGGGTTGCCACTCCTATTCTGCTCGTTGTCGGTATCTATATCGAATACTTCCTGATCAAAAACTACAACATCACCTGGGATGTGATCAATGCGCCGGGAGACGGCAGCATGAGCGTGTTGATGGGCATTGCAATCATGGCTGGCCCGCAGACGACCATGGCGGTCAGCGTATGCGACCTGACCCGGTTTATCAAACGCAAGGAATCCGGCGGGTTTTTTGAACAGAATAAAGGCGCTATGTGCGCGCAGTTCTTCGGCATGGTTCCGGTCATCACCATGTTCGTGCTGATCGGCATGACCAGCGGAATCGCCACGGGCGAATATAATCCGATCACGGTTATGACCGTCGTATTTGCGGATAATCCCGTCATCCTCGTTCTTGCACTTTCGGCGTTCGTCGTCTTTGCACAGATCGCCACAAATACCGCTCAGAACCTGATGCCTCCGGGATACGTCCTCTCTAACCTCTTCCCGGGCAAACTGAAATACTCAACCGCCGTTGTGATCTGCGGATGTGTCGGCATGGCGATGATGCCCTGGCGGTTTGAAGCACATGTCAACATCATCCTGCTGGTCGTTGGCTGTCTGCTTGGACCGGTCGT
>Ga0208297_1001641_pt1 | contig 18310 bp, 20 predicted proteins | sample LMS_cellobiose_e_FD_187367 | JGI IMG/M metagenome (GOLD analysis project Ga0208297, IMG submission 187367) | Rumen-fistulated moose microbial communities from Alaska, USA - LMS_cellobiose_enrichment (SPAdes) (version 2) | ecosystem: Host-associated > Mammals > Digestive system > Stomach > Rumen... | reverse complement strand
CGACCTCTCCGGAAGAAAAGACGGCCGATGCGGTTTTCCACGTGTCGGCGTCGTGGTGAGGGGGGGAAGGCATCATGAACTGTCCCCGTTGCGGAGGAAGGGCTTATCCTTCCAATGCTGTTCGTGGTCCTGCAACACTCCTCGGGACCGGCGCGGGCGGTTACGTTGCCGCCACAGCCGGAGCCCACACCGGAGCGATTGTGGGGAGCCTGCTGTTCCCAGGCATCGGTACTCTCCTCGGGATCCTTGTGGGTGCCGCAGGTGGAGCCGTCGCCGGGAACACTGTCGGCAAGCTCGTCGATGAAAATGTGATCCGCAGATGGGAATGCCAGGACTGCGGGTATACATGGAGAATGTAAAGATGGAGAAGCGTTGCCCCTACTGCGGCTCGACCGACGTGATTGAATGGGACGATGGTTTCCTGTGCCGGGAGTGCGGCGAGGAATTCGGTGACCGCAAAGCGAAGAAAAAGTGAATCTTCCTGTAACTGCCTGAATGAAAGGCGGAAAGCCTTGCGGATTTCCCCAATTGGGGAAGTCCGCGAGGACTTTATTTTTTGTTTTGGTCCGTTTTTTTTGTCACGAATGATTTTGGCCGACGATATTAGGTTGAAGGGACCTGAGAGACAGGTCAAACAAAACGACCGAAGAGGTCAAAACAAAAATTCCTGAAGGAGGAAAAAAATGAAGAAGGCTACCAAAACCGTCCGTCCCGACACCGCAACCGTCAACACCAACCAGAAAGGAGAGAAAGGAAAGGCCGCCGCGGTCAACCCGGCTCCCCGTGAACTCACGGCGGAACAGAAGGAGAAGCTGCAGGCCCTGAGCGAGCGGATCCTCGGCAATCTGACCCGGAATTATGAGACCGGGAAGGCTCTGATCGAGGTCAAGTTCCTGCTGGAGGGAACCGCCGAGAAGTTCGAGCCCTACTGCCGGGCGCATTTCGGTCTGGCCCATTCCCAGGTCAACCGCCTGATGAATTACGCCAGAACCCGCGACAACATCGGCATGGGAGAGCGGGATGTCTACATCTCGGAAAACGCCCTCCGCTGCCTCGCCAACGACCCGGCCGAACTCCAGCAGAAGGTCTGGGAGGAGGCCAAAAAACTGGCGGAGGGGCAGGAGCTCCCGACGACCGAAAACATCAAGGAAGCCCGCAAGCACCTCGTTCCCGAAGTTGCGGGAGAAGTGAAAAAGCAGTTCCACAGCCGTGCCCTCGATGCCGATGTCGATCTCGACACGGAAAGGCCTGCCGACGTGATCCGGAAGGCGAAAAACCTGGCGAAAGCCAGGGACGCCATCCGGGAGATCATCCAGCGGGTCGAACTGACTCCGGAGGAAAAGGAAGAGATCTGCGAGTTCATCAAGGCCAAAGCCGAAGAGGAGGCGATGGCGCTGATGACGCCGAAATCCGCCGAAGCCAAAGAAGAGGAGGACGTCGCGTAACGGCGATTTCTTCCGCGAACGACTGCGGGGTTCCGAAAGGGGCCCTGCAGTTTTTTTATTTCCACCGAAAAACCGCCTTGGATATGCCGCGTTGCCGTCTCTTTGTCACTCAGGGGGGACGGCTAAAAATCCAAACTCTCCGGATTCAACAGGAAGTCGTAGATACTCATCGTCAGGATGCCGTGGTCATCGTAAAGCGGAGCCGGAGCGTGTGAGGTGATCACGATTTTCTTGAAGGAATCATCTATCTTCAGGAGCGAACGGATCTCCTGCTCACGTTTTTCCTCATCTGGAATCATGTACGCCGACTGGATGTAGTAACGCTTCGATCCCTTATTGGCTACGAAATCGACCTCAAGCTGTTTGCTGCCGTAAGTACCGTCGGCCTTCTTTTCATTGACCGTCACCTGTCCGATATCCACATTGAACCTGCGGTGGCGGAGTTCGTTGTAAACGATGTTTTCCATGGCGTGAGTTTCCTCCAACTGGCGGAAATTCAACCGGGCATTGCGCAGACCGAGATCGGAATAATAATATTTCTTGGGCGTTTCGATGTATGCCTTGCCTTTGATGTCATAGCGCTGCACCCCTTCGAGCAGATACGCATCTTCCAAATAGGCAATGTATTTGGCAATGGTGTCGGCGGTGATTCGGGAGTTTTTCACACTGCGGAAAGTCTTGCGCAACTTTTCCGGATTGACCAGACATCCGATGGCCGACGAAAGAATGTCGAGCAGATTTTCAAGTTCGGCGGCTTTACGGATCTTGTTTCTGCCCACAATGTCCCGTAAGTAGGTTTCGGTGTAGAGAGAGTTGAGAATGGCGATTTTATCCTCCGGGGAGTTGGCCAGAGCTACCGGGGGCAGACCGCCGTAGAGCATGTACTCCTGGAAGCGGGTGATCTTGTCGTCAGCGGAAATGGAATAATACTCGGCAAAACTCAGCGGGGTCATATGGACCTCATCCCCCCGGCCTCGGAATTCGGTAATGATGTCCTTGGAAAGAAACTTCGCATTGCTGCCGGTGGCGTAGATTTCCGCTTTTTTGCCGAGCAGACCGTTGAGGACGGATTCGAAATCTCCGAGCAGCTGGATCTCATCGAGCAGAAAAACGGTGTCCGGCCGTTGTTCAAGCCGGTCCTTGGCAAATTCATAGAAGACATCCGGATCGCAGAATTTTCTGTTGTCGTGTTCATCAAATGCGATTTCAGTGATCTGCTCCGGCCTGAAGCCGTTGGCAAGCAGATGATTCTTGAAAATGGTCCGCAGCAGATAAGATTTGCCGCAGCGTCGCAAGCCTGTGATGACCTTGACGAAACCGTTACGCTGTTTGCGGACCAACTCATTAAGGTAAAACGGGCGTTGGATCTCCATGATCGTGTCCTATTCGAGATTTTTGCATATTTTGTCCTGTTTCTCGATTAAAATACACCGTTGAACGGCATTTGTCAAGGGTTCTATTCGAGATTTTTGCAAGTTTTTGTGATTTTCTCGAATACGACAGGATGAAGTCTGCTCCGGCACTTGCAATTCAGGAAACAGGGTGTACATTATTACCGAGCATTTTACGCACTTCAGGCAATAAAAAACGGCTCGGGTTTGGGAGACCGGCACAGTAAAATGAGGAAAGAGATGAAAAAATTGTTGTGTGCATCGGTGATGATCGCACTTTCTTTTGCGTTGCAGGCAGAGGAAATGGGAATCAGAAACGAGGGCATTCTCCGGTATTATGCGGGTATTTACCGCTCGAATCTGGACACCATACGTCGTGAAATCGAAAATGCGAAGACGCGCGAAGACGCTCTGAAGCTGGTCGAACGTGCGAAAAGGAGAGTCGCGCAAGCCATTCCGGTCCCGACCGTCCGTCCGCCTGTTTCCGCAGTATGCACAGGGGTTGTGGAATTCGACAATTTCAAGATCGAAAAACTCATCATCAGGAGCCGCGAAGGTTTTTCGATGCCCGCCAATTTCTATTTGCCGAAGAGCTTCAGCGGAAAACTTCCCGTGATCGTTTTCCTTTCCGGACACGGTGCTGTCGGGAAAGCGGATTATCCGACCACGATCACCAATTTCGCCCGTCAGGGAGTGGCTGTGCTGGCCCTCGATCCGATCCATCAGGGGGAACGGTTTCAGTTCGATGAGAAGAAGATCGGACTGGTCCAGGGGCACAATCTGCTGAACCGCCAGCTTGTCCCGCTGGGCGAAACTTTTGCAGAATGGCGCGTTTACGACGTGATCCGCGGCATCGACTACGTCCTGACCCGCAGGGAGATCGATCCCGGCCGCATCGGCCTCAACGGCAATTCCGGAGGCGGTACGCTCACGGCCCTTGCCGGGGCTTTGGACCACCGCGTGAAGGCCGTGGCTCCGAGCTGCTACATTACGACGATGTACCATAATGTCGCCAACGAGCTTCCGATCGACGGCGAACAGGTGCCGTACAACTTCAGCGGGATGGGCGGTGAAATGGTTGATCTGGTCATCGCCCATGCGCCGAAACCTTATCACATCCTCGCGCAGAAACTGGATTTCTTCGATGTCCGGGGCGCCCGTGAAACATACCGTCTGGCGAAGAAGGTGTACAAACTTCTCGGCTGTGAGGGGAATGTTCAGATGACCGAAGGCCCGCAACCCCACACTTACGGACGCCCCCTCCGCCGCGCGGCGTCCAAATTCTTTGCCGAAGAGCTCGGTTTCAAGTTCCAGGAGGAGCCCGCAAAATTCCCGCGTCCGAAAGCCGCGATGCTCCGCTGTCTGCAAGTCAGGAGCGTTCTCGACCTGCCCGGTGAAAGGAGCGTTCAGGATTTTCTCCGCGAGAAGGCGCTCCGTCTGAAAAAGATCCGCGCCGAACGCAAGATCGGCAGGGCGGACCTCGAGAAAAAGCTCCGTTCACTGCTCGATATTCCCGAAAAGACTCCCCTCGTAAATCATCGGTTGTGGCGTTTTGCCGTTTCGGGCGGGAATGTCTTTTCCCGCTTCGGCATCGAAGCGGAAAAGGAGGTTTTCATCACGCTTTTCAGGCAGAAGCCCGTCTACTCCCTCAGTCCGTTGAAAAAAGTGGAACTTTACCTTCCCGCCAAAGGCTGTCGGGATGAACTCGGCGGCCTCAAGGTATTGGCCGACTGGTTCGAGTTGTGGGGACTTGATTATCAGGGGATCGGCGAATCCATCGGAGCGGGCGGTTTCGGAGAAGTCTATCAGGGCGACTATCTGCTTGCCAGCTGCGGGGTCAGTCTGGGAAAACCCTTTGTCGGCAGGCGGACCGGGGATATTCTGAAAGCGGTGAGACTGCTGAAGGAGCACGGTGCGGAGGAAATAGTCGTCCGGGCTTCGGGGCTGAGCGTGATACCTGCTATTTTCGCCGCGGTCCTGACGGACATCCCGTACAAGACGGTCCTTCACGGCGAACTCGTGTCCTATACCGCCCACGTCTGCAGCAAGGAGGCCCCGATACCGCAGTCGTTCATCCCGTACGACATCCTGAAACTTACCGACCTCGACGAACTTGTGCGGATGTATCCCGAAAGGTTCATCATCGACAAAAAGTGATCTTCGAAGAGCAAAGGCGACCGGAGTTCGACCACCGCCGATAAGGGGATTTCCGATTCAGATTTTTCTGCCCAACTGATATGCCTGTTCCGGATATTTCGTGCCCTTGACCGCACCGACCGGCCAGACGCCCGGGGCGATGACCTGTCCGGCATCCGTCCAGCCGAGATATTTCAGCAGGACCTCGTAATGGGATTTGATCGGCACGGCCTCCGAGGCGGCGGTATTGGCGTAGGTCATCAGCAGGACCGCCTTCTTGGGAATGTGGATGGAGCCGTTGATCGCGTAGAAGCGGTCGATCACCGCCTTGAGCTGGGCGGAGATCCCGAAATAATACATCGGCGTGGCGAAAACCACACAATCCGCGCCGACGATATGCTCGCGGACAAACTCGAAATCGTCCTTGAACACGCAGGGACCGTTCATCCCGCAGGAGTTGCAGGCGATGCACGGATGCACTTTCCTGAATGCCGCATCGAACCTCACGACCTCGTGTCCGGCTTCCTTCGCGCCCTTGATGAAATGATCGGCGAGCGTGGCGGAGTTGCCGTTTTTGCGCGGACTGCCCGTAATGACCAATATCTTCATTTTCTTTTTGCCCTTTCCGCCGGAAGTGCCGGCAGCCTGAAAAACGGACGCGCCGAGAAGTGATGCCCCGGCAACACCGCCAGCCACGATCGCCATGTCTTTGATGAATTCCCGCCGGTTCATTTAAGCCTCTCGTTCTGCGGTTTTATTTCGTGATTTCCGCCGCCCAATTTTTGAGGGTGCCGGCATCGGCGGAGGCACTGAAGCGGCGGCCTTCTGCAACTTTTGCTTTCGGCGCAAGCGCCTGAAGATTGGCGGTCGAATCGCCCATGCCGCTGCCGCCCGAGGTGGCGAACGGCACGATCGTCTTTCCCGCAAGGGCCGCTGCGTTCGATTCGACGAAGGTGTCGATGATCGACGGTTCACGATACCACCAGATCGGGAACCCGACATAGACCGTGGTGTAATTGGCGAAGTCCGGAGCGGCGTTCGCTATGGCGGGACGGCTCTTGCGGTCGGCCATCTCGACGGAACTGCGGCTTTGCTTGTTCCGCCAGTTGAGATCGGCGTCGGTGTAAGGCTTGGCGGGGACGATCTCGAAGATGTCGGCTCCGATCGCTCCGGCGAGGCGCTGCGCTACGCCCTTGGTGGTTCCCGTGGCGGAAAAATAAACTACAAGTGCTTTGCCGGTACTGTTCATGGCGGTCCCTCCTGTTTTGGTGTTCGATGTCGTATCGTTTTTCGCGCAGCCGCAGAACGGCAGCAGCGCGGTCAGCGCGATGGCAATAGCCGTGACGGTTTTGCTCATTATATTGTTCTCCTGTGAGTCAAGTTATTTCGTTGCCTTGGCATAGGCTGCATCGTTCACCGGCTCCAGCCATTCGTTGCGTCCGCCTTCGCCGGGGACTTCCACGGCGAGATGCTGGAACCAGCAGTCGGGCGCGGCACCGTGCCAGTGTTTGACGCCCGCCGGGATGTTCACGGTGTCGCCGGGTTTCATCCGAATCGCGGGCTTGCCCCATTCCTGATAAAAGCCTTCGCCGGCCGTGCAGATCAGGATCTGCCCGCCGCCCTTCGTCGCGTGATGGATGTGCCAGTTGTTGCGGCAGCCGGGTTCGAAGGTCACGGCGAAGACGCCGACCTGTTGGGTGGAGACCGGAGCGAGGAAACTGCGCCCGATGAAGTACTTTGCATAAGCGGTGTTCGGCTTGCCGACCGGGAAGACCGACCAGTCGGCGGGCAGCTGTTCCGGTTCGGCGGGACGGCGGACTCTTGCCACGATCGCCGACGCCTGCGCATCGGTCACGCCATTGTTTTTTGCAACGGCGATGTGCGCCTTCATCTGCGGCTCGGTCTCCGGACGCGCCGCCAGCGCCGCCACGGTCAGCAGCTCGCGGGTGCGCCAGTCCACATTGTCGCGGGCGAAAATATCGCCGAAGAGATGCGCTTTCAAATATTCGTCCAGCTGCGGATGGAAATCGAACAGCGGTCCCTTGACCGGTGCGCCGCAGAGCTTCGTCTGGTTGGCGGTCCCGAAGTCGATCGCCTTCCCGGCGGGCGGCGGATTGGGGGCACGCCCCTCGACGGGCTTCTTTTCGGCGGCGACTTTCATCAGTGTGGCGGCGGCATTGAGTGCGCGGGGAAACCCGCAGTAAGCGTAAAGCTGCCCGATGTATTCTTTCGCCTCGTTCAGCGTGATACCGGCATCGAATCCCCGGTCCAATGCCGCTGCGAGGTTCCTTTGATCGCCGCGCGCAACGGCGGCTCCGATGTCTGCGATGGCGAGTTCTTTGGGAGTAAGTGAGGATTCCATGGCTGAAGCTCCTTGAATGATGATGAAAATGAGCATGACAAAAGTAAACAGTTTTTTCATTGTTTTCTCCTGGAGTTTATTTTGTTCTTGTCGGACGTATCGAAAAGTTGCATGGCGTTTTCGCCGAGAATTCCCGCCGCCAGAGGCCGGAGCTGCGGATCGGCCTCCAGTTCGGCGCGGAACCGGGCAAGATTTGCCGCCAGTGCTTTCGCGGGAGCATACGGAAAGTCTGAACCGTAGAGGATGCGGTCCGCCGTCGTGATTTCAAGAAGCCGGCGGACATTTCCGGCTGTCGCCGAGCCTGCCAAATCGAACCACAGCGACCTCATATTCGTCTTCCAGTCAATTGCATCCGCCAACCCCTTGGCGCGGACGATGGGATGGACGGCCTTCATGCGCGGCAGGGCCAGCGGCAGGAACGCGCCCGCATGAGGGACGACAAAGCGGATGTTCGGATAGCGCGCGGGGACGTTCCTCGCGAAAAGCCGCGCCAGTGCGCGAGTGGTCTCCGCGTGATATTCATACATCGCCAGAGGCAGACCTTCCGCCAATTTTGCATTGAAGGGTTCGGGCCGATGCGGGTGGAGAATCACGACCGCCTTGCGCTTGTCGAGCACTGCCATCAGCGGATCCAATTCGGGCGCTCCGAGATAGAGTCCGCGTGCGTTGGTCGGCAGTTTGACGCCCGACGCTCCGAGTTCCCCCAAGGCATATTCCGCTTCCACGATTGCCTCCGGAACGGACGGCAGCGGCAAGGTGGCGCACCACAGAAAGCGCCCCTGCGAGGCAGCGGCAATCGCCGCGATTTCGCGGTTCATGGCACGGCAAACCGCGGCGCTTTCCGCCGCATCGCCAAAATGTGGCTGCGGAGCCGTCGACGTCAGTATGGAAATGCCGATTCCCGCTTTGTCCATGAAGGCGCGAAGGGCATTGGGCGACCATTCGGGAACGGGATACAGCTCATCCATCCTTGCATTGTGCTTGTCCAGCAATCCAAAGTAACCGTCCGTGGTAAAATGGCTGTGAACATCCACGACCGTTTCAGCTGCGGACAGGGCGAATGCGGCAATGGCGCTCATTGCCAGCAGCAGTGCTTTCTTGTCCATGGTCATTCCTGTTCGTTCATCTTCCTGCAGTTGCCGACTTTGCCGCCAGTCACGAAATACGAGTAAGTCTGGAATTCGAAGAGAACGGGCTTGAATATTTGATAGCTGATCCTGCCGTCTTCATTCAGGATACTTTCGTCCGCGTAGGTGGCGAGGATTTTGCAGATGAAGTGGTCGAACTTTTCCAGTTCGTAGTTGCCATCCACTTCGCATTCGACGGATACTTTGGCTTCGTCGATAAGCGGCGTCCCGTGTTCTCCCATAGTATAGGCGAACACCTGGGATTTGTCCACTTTGTGGCCGCTGACGGTCCCCATGCGGTCTGCCGCCTTCAGCCAGGACTCGTCGACCACATTGACGGAAAGTTTTTTCGTTTCGCGGATCCCCTTGTTGATGTAGTGCGCCTGGACCAGCGACACCATCAGATGACTGTGCGCCACGGTCCCCGCATGGGCGACCAGCGTCCAGGTGGGTTTGTTGTCCACCATTGCTCCGATGACAACTACGGGGACGGGATAAAGAGCCAACGATGCACCGATGTTTTTCTTCATTTTATTTCATCTCCTTTTCCCAGAAGCGGATCGTATCAAGCCCCAAGCGGTCGGCGATGCTCTCCAGTCCGGAAATTTCTTGTGCGCTCAGTTTAATGGAAGCCGCTCGTGCGGCGCCCTCGACGTGTGCCGGGCGGGTCACGCCTATGATGGGAACCGTTCCCTTGGCTATCGCCCATGCGACGGGGATCTGTGCCGCTTCTGTGCCGTGCGCATCGGCTATTTTCGTCAGTTCCGCATTCAGAATTTCCAATTTGCTCAGCATCGGATTGTAAACTTCCGCCCTCGCGGATCCTTCCGGCATGGGATGGGCCGTGTCATATTTCCCGGAAAGAGCTCCCTGCTCAAGCACCATATAGGAAAAAAAGACTGCCTGATTGGAGTTGCACCATTCCAGAATGCCGGACCGTTCGGACGAACGGTTGAGCAGACTGTAATGGTTCTGAACGGCGGACACCCGCAGACCGTGCTCCTTCAGTATCGCATCCGCCTTGCGGATTTCCTCAAGATTGTGATTGGAGACGCCGATGAGCGGCGCATCCCCTTTGTTTTCGAACAGGATCGCCAGCTGTTCCGTCCAGCCGGGCGCCCCGACGGTATTGTGGATCCAGTAGATGTCGAAGCGGTCGAGCCCCATAAGTTTGAGCCGCATGTCATGCATCTCTTTCAGGACGGTCTGCGACGGGGCTTGGGGATCAGCAACACATTGCGGCGTGAATTTGTCCGATACCAGAAAGGTTTCCCGCGGCAGTCCTTTGATGAAGGACGCAAGCGTTTTTTCCGAGGCGCCCATGCCATAGGCATAGGCAGTATCCCAGAGGTTGAATCCGCGCGACATTGCCGCGTCGAATACCCGACAAAGCGAAACCTCGTCCAGTCTGCTGCCGAATGTTCCGTCGTTTCCCCATGCCCACGCTCCGAGGGCGATTTTCGGAAATCCTTTCATCGTTTTTGCTCCTTCATCATCATTTCGGGGATCAGCGCGGTCTGATCCAGGAGTTCGAGTTTCCGGACCATCGACAAGGTCCCCTGCTTGTATTTCTGGAAATGCGCCGTCCTGATATGACGCTCATAGGCGGCGCGGTCCGCGTAGATCTCCAGGATCGAGATCCTGTTGGGCTGGAGTTTGTCCTGCATGGAATACATCATCAGCACGCCGGGCTCCTCCCGCATGGAAGTCTTTCCGCATTCCGCCGCGAACGTCATATATTCCCCGAGCCGATCCGGATCGACCGTCACGATGGAGAGCCGGACGATCCGGGCGTCATACATGGCTTTCATATTTTCTTTTCCGTCTCCTTCGGTCTGGCAGTTGACACATCCCGCAAGCCCCGTCACTCCGAGGAGGGCGAGCATGGCGGCAAAAAACGTTCTTTTTTTCATCTTCGGCCTCAACAGGATTTGCCCGCTTCGTATGCCTCTTTGAAGACCGGAAGATTGCGGATTTCGCCTTTTTCATACGCGCCCGTTCCGTAGAGGACACCGCGCTCGATGGACCCTTCCATACAGTCACGCATGAAGCCGCGCAAGCCTTCCAGCGTGGCGGACATCATGTTCTTGTTGGTGTCGGCCGCCGTGATGATATGCCAGAACTCCGTGCCCTTGAAGCGGCCGAAGTCGCTCCAGCGGGAAACGCTCCGGTCGATCAGCGCCTTGAGCTGGGCGTCCATCGAGTAGAAATAGACCGGTGTCGCCAGCACGATCACGTCGGCTGCAAGCATTTTTTCCACAATCGCGTTGGCATCGTCGTTCTGGACACATTTGTTGAGTTTCTGACAGGCGTAACAACCGGTGCAATAGCCGACTTTCTTTTCGGCGAGCCGGATCTTCTCCACGCTGTGTCCGGCTTCCTTGGCGCCTTTTGCGAACTCGTCGCAGAGCAGATCGGAATTGCCTCCCTTGCGGGGCGATGCGGAAATGATGAGCACTTTCTTCATAGTGTTCTCCTGGGGTTACCGTTTATTTTGCATGGTTTCAAATGTTACTGTGACACTTTCCTGTCCAACCGCCTCTTTCAGCCTGCGTATGTCCGTGATCTTTCCGATCCGGGTGTAACTGTACGAGGTCGGAAACGATTCGTAAAACAGCACCAGCGTGGATCTGCCGTATAGCATCAGTTCTCCGCTCCGGATTTTTCCGGGACACGAAGGCGCAGCGGGGAGTTTTTCGGATAGGCCGATGTATTTCTCGTTCCCGTTCAGTTCGTTCATCCGCAGTGTCAGCGGCAGTTTCTTTGCAAATTCTGCTGCCGCCGGGGTATTTTCCAATGTCGCGGAAAACGTTTTGTCCCCAATGGTGATTCTGATATCAGGCATGGTTTTCTCCGAAGACGGGGAGTTTTCGCATTTTGCCCCGGACCCCAGCAGGAATGCCGCTATCCCGGCAAGGATGAGACCGATTGCTCTTTTCATTTTGCGAAAACTCCGTGCCGTGGGATGTTATTTCGTTCCGAGATATTTCCGGAAGAAACCGTCGATCCGGTCGAAGGGGATGACCTTCAGATTGTCGTAGAGGTCGCAGTGGACCGCGCCGGGAACGATGACGAGCTCCTTGTTGTCGCCTTTGAGCATCTTGAAGGCGGTTTCGCCGAAGTAGCGGCTGTGCGCCTTTTCGCCGTGGACGACCATGACCGCGCTTTCGATCTCACCGGCGTAGGCGAGCAGTTTCGCATTCAGGAAAGAGAGTGCGGAAGTCTTGTTCCAGCCCCGGTTGGAGTTGAGCGAGCGGGGATGATAGCCGCGTTTGGTCTTGTAGTGATCGTAATACTCCTTGACGAACTGCGGGGCATCGGCGGGAAGCGGATCGACCACGCCGCCCGCGAGTTCGTAGTACCCTGCGGCATAATCTTTCGTGCGCTGGGCATTCAGCGCCTGACGCAGTTTCCGCCGGGCCTGCGGATTGTCGTCCGCATCGTTGTAACCGTTGGCGGTAACCCGGGTCATGTCATACATCGTGACCGCGACGGTCGCCTTGATCCGGGTGTCGATGGCGGCGGCGTTGATCGCCATGCCGCCCCAGCCGCAGATGCCGAGGATGCCGATCCGTTCCGGGTCGACATCCGGCCGGTTGCTCAGATAGTCCACCGCCGCCTGGAAATCTTCGGTGTTGATGTCAGGAGACGCCACATAGCGGGGAGTGCCGCCCGACTCTCCCGTGAAGGATGGGTCGAAGGCGATGGTCAAGAAGCCGCGCTCCGCCAGGGTCTGTGCGTAGATCCCGCTGGACTGCTCTTTCACCGCCCCGAAAGGCCCGCTCACCGCGATGGCGGGGAGTTTGCCGGAAGCGTTCTTCGGTTTGTAAAGGTCGGCGGCAAGCGCGATGCCGAAGCGGTTGTGAAATGTCACCTTGCAATGATCCACCTTTTCACTCTTCGGGAAAATCTTGTCCCACTTTTCGGTCAGTTGCAGTTTCGCATCCTGGACGCCGGGATTCTTCATGTCGGTCATTTTGCCAATCTCCTTTCCATAAGTTGTGATTGCGATTCCTGACAGCAGGGCCAGGCCGATGATTCTTCCGATTGCTTTCATTGCTCTTTTCCTTTCTTTGAGGGTGAGTTTGTGTCCGGCGTTTAATATAAGTGCAGTCTCGTGAAATAGCAAATACTTTGTTTTTATATGATGATATGCTTGAAAAGCATTACCGGAAGCAGTATATTATCCCATCGAACAGGAAAGGAGACGGGATGGAACTCAGGGTGTTGAAATACTTTTTGGGCGTGGCGCGAACCGGCAGCATCACGGCGGCGGCACACAGTCTGCACGTCACCCAGCCGACTTTGTCACGGCAGCTGCAGGATCTGGAATACGAGCTCGGACGGAAACTTTTCGTGCGCGGCAGTCATCATGTCACCCTCACGCGGGACGGGATGCTGCTCCGTCAGCGGGCGGAAGAGATCATGGAGATCGTCGAACAGACCGAATCCGAATTTTACGCGAACTCCCGCTCCGTTTCCGGGGACATCTACATTGGGTGCGGGGAAAGCGAGGCGGTGTCACTTTTGGCGGAAATCATCAGCACGTTCCGTTCCGACCATCCGCAGGTCCGGTTCCATCTGCACAGCGGCAACGCCGAGGATGTCATGGAGCGTCTTGACCGGGGAACTCTGGATTTCGGCATCCTCATCCAGCCGGTGGATATTTCCCGCTACGACAGTCTCCCGCTTCCGGTCAAGGATACATGGGGATTGATCCTGCGAAGGGATCACCCGCTGGCGAAGAAAAAAACGATCCGCCCGGCAGACCTTGTCGATCTTCCGCTCCTGCTGTCGAAGCAGATCCTCCGCAATGAGAAACTGACCGGTCCCATCGGTGAATGGTTCGGCGAATGGGGCGATTCCGTCAAGGTCGCGGGGACATACAACTTGATTTTCAATGCGGCGCTGCTGGTCCGCGAGGGAGTCGGCTGCGCACTCGGTCTGGACAAACTGATCGACCGGACCAGTCAAAGCGATTTGTGTTTCCGTCCGCTGAATCCGAAACTGGAAGTCGGACTGGACATCGTCTGGAAGAAGAGCCGCATCTTTTCCGAAGCGGCGGAAAAATTTCTGGAACGTCTGCGGGAGAAACTTGCTCCGCAGGAACTGTGAATACCGGGGAAAGCGGTCAGCCCCACGAAAGCACAAAAGGCGGCCGGATTTCCCCTGCCGCCTGACGTCGAAGGAGCGTCTGTTTCCCTCAGCAGGATTTTCCCGCTTCGTATGCTTCCTTAAAGACCGGAAGATTGCGGACTTCGCCCTTGCCGTACGCTCCCGTGCCGTAGAGAACGCCGCGCTCGACGGTCCCTTCCATGCAGTCGCGCATGAAGCCGCGCAAGCCTTCCAGCGTTGCGGACATCATATCCCTGTTCGTGTCTGCGGCGGTGATGATGTGCCAGAACTCCGTGCCCTTGAAGCGTCCGAAGTCGTTCCAGCGGGAAACGCTCCGGTCGATCAGGGCCTTGAGCTGGGCGTCCATCGAGTAGAAATAGACCGGCGTCGCCAGCACGATCACGTCGGCGGAAAGCATCTTCTCCACCAGTTCATTGGCATCGTCCTTCTGGACGCAGCGGTTCAGCTTCTGGCAGGCATAACAGCCGGTGCAGTAGCCGATCTTCTTTTCGGCAAGGCGGATCTTTTCCACCTCGTGCCCGGCTTCGGTTGCGCCCCGGGCGAATTCATCGCAGAGCAGATCGGAATTGCCTCCCTTGCGGGGTGATGAGGAAATGATCAGGACTTTCTTCATGTCGGTATCCTTTCGGTTTTGAATTACAGTCGTGGAAAAGAAACTTTCCGCTCAGCAAAGTTCCATGTCGTCGGGAGTCGGGAACAGGGATGCCCTTCTGCCTTTGCGCCCCCGGATATCCGCCTCGATCTTCTTCAGTTCCGCAGGGATGTTGATTTTCTGAGGACATTTTTTCAGACACGCTCCGCAGCCGACGCATGCCGAGGCTTTTTCATCCGCGGCCATCTTGTCATACACCAGCCGGAAATGCTGGAAGTTGCCGGTCGTTTTGTAATGGTTGTAGAGCCCGAAAATACGGGGGATATCCACGCCCACCGGGCACGGAGTGCAATAGCGGCAGGCCGTGCAGGGGACCGCTCCGGATTTGCGGTAGGCGGCGAGAGCCTTGTCGATGACCCGGCGCTCCTCGTCGGTAAGCGGCTTGAAATCCGTAAAAGTTTTGATGTTGTCCTCCAGATGCTCGATCAGCGTCATGCCGGAAAGCACGACCAGCACATTCGGCAGGCTGGCCGCATACCGAAACGCCCAGCTGGCGACGCTTACGTCAGGGCGGGCCTGTTTCAGAATCGCCGACGCCTCCGGGTTCAGCGTGGCCAGTGCGCCGCCGCGCAGAGGTTCCATGATCGTGACCGGAATGCCGAGTTTGGTCAGGATCTCATACTGCTCCTTTGAGCGGTAGAGGGTCCAGTCGAGATAGTTCAGCTGGATCTGGGCGAAATCCCACGGATGGGCTTTGGCGATGGTCTCCAGGACTTCCGGTTCGTCATGGAAGGAAAATCCGAGTTTGCGGATTTTGCCCTCGGCCTGCTTTTTCTTCAGGAATTCGTAGACATGGAAACGGATGGTGTCGTTCCAGCGGTCCTTGTTGAGGTTGTGCACCAGATAAAAATCGAAGTAATCCGTCTTGCACCTTGCCAGCTGTTCGTTCCAGATGCGTTCGACGTCGGCCTCTTTCTTCAGTGCCCGGACCGGCATCTTGCTGGCGAGATAATAGCTGTCGCGGGGGTACTTGGAAAGGAGATCCCCCGCACACCTTTCGCTCAGTCCGCCGTGATAGAAATAGGCGGTATCGAAGTAATTGACCCCGGCCTCCATGGCGCGGGCGATCTGTTTCTCGGCTTTGGCGTAGTCGATATCCGGTTTGGCCGGGTCGATGCGGGGCATCCGCATCATGCCGAACCCGAGCAGCGGAACGGTAAGCCCGGTGTTCCGGTAACGGCGGCGGGTCACCTGTTTGCCTTTTGCGACATCGGAACTCTTGTCGCCGTCGGCACCTGCTTTGGCATGAAGTTTCGCCAGCGGCGCCAGTGCCGCCAGCGTCAGTGCGCTTTTCAGAAATTCCCGTCTGTCCATTCTCAGAGCCCTTTCCGTCATCCGACGATGTTGTAAGGTGTTTTCAGCGTGATCAGAAGAAGATACACCTTTTGTGCAGTTCTAATCTACACCCGGAAACAGGAAAAATCAAGCGAAGGTTCTCCCCGGCATGATTATTTTCCGCCATTTCTCCCGGTCCATGACGGGGGCCTTCTTCAAAAAAAAGCCGAAGTCACTTCCATCGGGGCTTGTAATTTTCTTTTTGCGAGTGTATTGTAAATCGAGACCGCTGGGGACGGTTGATTACCGATTATGGGAGAGATTCGAATGACGGAGTTGAAATTGCGTTTTCTGTCGCCGGAAAAGGTCCTCCGGGAGAAAGTCACGGTCAGCGACACCTCCCGTTTTACCTCGTCTTCCGCTCCTATAAGCTGTTTCGATCCGGCAAGAAATACGATTTTCACGCCTTACCATGCCTCGTACGACGGTTTCGGGGAGCAGGCCTCCGTGTTCGCACTGGCCCGCATCCCCCTGCCGGGATTGAAAGCCGCCAGTTCCGTACTCCTGGAAAGCGATGTCCCCTTTTACGGGAAAAAGTACAACTGGCCGATCGACGGATCCGCCATCATGTTCGACGGCAAAGTCCGGATATTCTTCCTCGCCGGAGCCGATTCCTACTACCGCCTGGACTGGTCGCCGGAAGAAGAAAAAGCCGTCGGGGCGCCGGAGCCGGTCCTGTGCCGGACAGGTGAGGGGGCTTCGATCCGTCCGCTGAACCGGGATGCCGTCGAAGACTATCTGAAATCACACGGCTGCACGGGATACGATCTGCGCGGCGATGCCCGGGAAAATATCATCTGTACCGCCAAACCGGCGTGGAACGGGAACACCTTCTACGGAACCGTCACAAGTTTCCTTTCCCAGCCGATCCTGTTCCGCTGCCGGGACGGCGGGACCTTCGAGTTCTGCGGAATCGTTCCCGCTCTGGCCAAATATGAATGTCAGACCGCCGTTCTGAACGGAAAAGTTTATGTTCTGCTGCGGGGAGCTTCGGGCGATGAGTTCTGGGAAGCGGATGAAGGAGAATGGCGGTTCCGTCCCTGCGGTCGGCTCGGCTTGGCGGAAACCCGTCCCCAGCTGATGGCCTGCGGCGGAAAACTTCTGCTGGCCTATTCGCAAAACGGCGTATTGCCCAACAGGATCCGGGACGGCCGCAACAACATCACAATTCTGGCCGGGGATTCGGGGGATCTCTCCCGATTCGAAGAGGTGTTCCACGCCGTGGACGAAATGGGGATCGTCTATTACGACATCGTGAACTGCAACGGTGACCTGTACATGATCTGGAGCAACAGCGAACGCTTTCCGGATAAAATCGTCCGGGGAGTCCTTCAGGGCAAGGATACGCTCTACTGCTCGCTGCTTGCGGAAAAAACGGAAGTAGAAATGCCATGAAAGACTTGAAAAGCAAACTCCGTTCCGGGAAACCGGTGATCGGTCTCTTTTTGGCCTCCGGCTGCACCGCCGTCGCGGAGATCGCTGCCGGTTGCGGCTATGATTTCGTGATCGTGGACGGCGAACACGGCCAGGGGGATGAACGTTCCTGGTTCGACCAGATCGCCCGTCTGGAAAAATATGAAACCGCCGTTCTGGTGAGGATCCCGGCCTTCCGCCGTGAATATGTGCAGAGGGTGCTGGATTACGGGTGTGACGGAGTGCTGGCTCCGATGATGGAAACGGAAGAGCAGGCCAGGGAATTTGCCGCATCCATGCGGTATGCGCCGAAAGGGACCCGCGGCATGACCGGGATTTTCCGTGCATCCGACTACAACCGGGAAATCGATTCGTATTTGAAGACCACCGATGAGAAACTCCTGTGTGCGGTTCAGATCGAATCTGCCGTCGGAGTCGATAATGTGGAAAAGATCGCAGCCACGGAGGGGATTGACCTGTTGTTCATCGGCCATTCGGATCTCAGTATGGATTACGGCTGTTACAAGCAGTTTTTCGACCCGCGGGTGCGCACTGCGGAAAAGCGCATCATCGAAGCGGCCTCGAAACACGGCAAATTCACCGGGATGGTCCTGCGGCCGGGAATGGATCTGAAGCAATATTCCGCCTCCGGCGTGAATTTCATCTGCACGGGAACCGACCTCGGGCTGATGCAGACCGCTTTCCGCGAGAGTCTGAAAACGGCTTCAGATCAAAAATAACGGCGTTTTCATTGTGAAATGTCTTTTTATCGTGTACGCTAGGGAAAACGAGTGTTAGCTTGCAAATCCAACATTGAATGTCAGATTTGCAAGACTTTTTCTTTCCGATGTTCGGCATGGATTTTCCGGAAATTCTCGGGATCTGCGCCTTCTTTTTCCCCTTTTTTTATCCCACGGCGGGACAGAAGATCACCGAGGGAGATTCAAGCAGTCGGGTCAGGAAGGGGGAGGGTTTTGCCGGATGACCGTATGAGGTGCGGGAATAACTGATGACCAGTTCCTTCCGTGCTCGTGTGATGCCTACGTAAAACAACCGACGCTCTTCCTCGTAATTTCCTTTGGGATTGGGGATGATGGATGCGTTGACTCCGGCGATGAACACTCTTTTGAATTCCCGTCCCTTCGATCCGTGCAAGGTCAGCAGGTGGACGTGATTCTTGGGTTCACCGGATTCCGTCTCATCCCTTGCCGAGAGTGCCAGAAGATCCAGAAACACATTCATGTTGCCGCCCGATCTTTTCAACAGTTTTCTGCTCAATTCCCGGAATGTCTCAAGTTCCCGTTCTGCCTTCG
>Ga0208297_1001638_pt1 | contig 18350 bp, 13 predicted proteins | sample LMS_cellobiose_e_FD_187367 | JGI IMG/M metagenome (GOLD analysis project Ga0208297, IMG submission 187367) | Rumen-fistulated moose microbial communities from Alaska, USA - LMS_cellobiose_enrichment (SPAdes) (version 2) | ecosystem: Host-associated > Mammals > Digestive system > Stomach > Rumen... | reverse complement strand
GCCTCACGCATTTTCTCGTGAACAATTCCGGAAAATACGGGATAAAGGTGTCCGCGTGCCATTTGAATCACATGATACGCGGCGCGGAAGCCGACAGAGACGAGGCGTTTTCCGCAAAGCTTTGCGTGGATCTCGGCATACCCTTCTTTTCCGAAAAAAGGAACGTGCCGGAAAAAGCCGAAAGAGAGTCAAAAAGCGTCGAAGAGGCGGCGCGGGATGAAAGATACGCTTTCTTCCTCGAGCTCGCCGAGCGTCACGGCTTCGGCAAGATAGCCACGGCGCACACCCTTTCGGATCAGTGTGAAACGATAATTTTCAATTTTATAAGAGGACGCGGACTTTCCGGCATGGCGGGCATCCCGCCGGCAAGAAGATCCGGTGATCTTACGATAATCCGCCCGCTTATCGGCGTGACGAGCGAAGAGGTGGAACTGTATCTTTCTTCATACGGGCTTTCTCACGTCACCGACAGCACGAACGATGACACGGATTATTCGCGCAACCTGATAAGACGCGAGATCGTGCCCCTGATGAAAAGGATCAATCCCTCCCTTCCGAGCGCCGCGGAGTATATCTCGGCGGACGCCAGGGAGTACGAAAGGATGATCGGAAAGCTCCGGCGCGATATCGAGAAAAAATACGCGATGGATGAAGACGGCGCGATACCGTACGCCGCGGCGGAGGAGCTTCTCGGTACGCCGGGCGGAGGCGAGATACTTTATTCGCTTTTCTGCGCGCGCCTGCCCGAAGGAACGGATTTCAGACTTTCGCGCGAACGGTTTTGCGCGATAGCCGATTTTATCAAAAAACGCGCGGAAAAAACCGCGGACGTGCCGGGACGGCGCATCCAGGTCGGCGGAGGCGTCGAGGCGGTATTCTCGAAAGACGGTTTTTCGTTTGCAAAGAGCGAAAGTACGGAAAACCGCGGCGTTAAAAGAACTCTTCTTCCCGGAAAGAACGATTTCCCGGACGTGCCCGGAACGTTCCTGATAGAAAAACGGGAAAAAGGAGAAGCGCCGAAAAATATTAACAAAAAATGCATGACAATGTTCATTGCTTCTGATATGATATGCGGAGAACTTTTCGCAAGACGCCGTCTGCCGGGGGATTCGATAGTTTACGGAGGAATGTCTCATTCGGCGAAAAAGATCATCTCGGAAGCGGGAATACCGCAGGAACGCAGAAAAAGCCTGCCCGTCGTATGCGACGAAAAAGGCCCTCTGTGGATACCCGGCGGAACTGTGGCGGACAGAGTCAGCGCTACGCTTAACCGCGCGGGTGACGTAATAATGATATCATACATGACGGATAAAGAAAAAAGCGCGACAGAGAAAGGGCGATGAGTGTATGTCTGAAATAAAGAAATTCGGAGATCTTACCGACGATATAGATCATGTGCTTGTTTCGGAGGAAGAGATCGGAGATATAGTACGGAGGATCGGTAAGGAGATAACCGAAAGGTTCAAAAGCGACTGCGAAAACGGGATACCGCTCGTCGTCGTCTGCGTGCTCAAGGGCTCTCTCGTCTTTACCGCCGATCTCGTGCGGAGCATAGAGCTTCCCGTGAACCTTGCTTTTCTCAGAGCCCAATCCTACGGAAAAAAGACGGTCTCGAACGGCGTCGTAGAAGTGACGATGGCGCTCGGGCTCGGGAAAAAAGAAATAACCGGGGCAAATGTCGTCGTTGTCGAGGATATACTCGACAGCGGATACACGCTTTCCAACATTCTCAAATACATGTCGGGGCTCGGCGCCCGTTCGGTCAGCCTCTGCGTTTTCCTCGACAAGCCGGAACGCAGGAAGGTCGACGTCGACGTGGACTTTTGCGGCAGGGTCATACCGGACGAGTTCGTCGTGGGATACGGCCTCGATTTTGACGATAAATACAGGAATCTCCCGTTCGTGGGAGTTCTCAAACCAGACTTATACGAGTAAGTGACTTTCAGTGAAATATATTTTTAAGCGCCGATGGGCGCCGCTTTGGGGGTACAATGAAGAATAACGTAAAGATCATTCTGTTTTATGCGGTTATGATAATTGCCGTCCTTCTTGTGGTCAATATGCTTTTGAGCGGTTCCAAGACCGAATCCTTGACGTACAGCGATATCATCAAGCTTTTCAAGGACGAAAAGGTAAAGGAATTCACAATCGACCCGAGCAATTACCTCACCGTAAAGACAAGCGACAACAAGGAGATCGTTTTCAGACTGCGCGATCTGTATCTGTTCGAACAGCAGGTTGGAGATCTGATTTCAAAGCAGTTCGATGAAGGCATAATCGAAAAATACAACTACGAGGAACCGAAGGACACGCCCTGGTGGCTCCAGTTCCTGCCGTATCTCATAGTTCTCGCGGTGATTATCTTCTTCTATATCTACGTCGCCAATCAGGCGATGGGCGGAAAGGGAGGAAAGATCACCAGCTTCGGAAAAGCTCACGCCAAGATGGGCAACGACGAGAAAAAACGCGTCCTGTTCACCGACGTGGCGGGCGCCGACGAGGAAAAGGAAGAGCTCTGGGAGATCGTGGATTTCCTCAGAAATCCCGGCAAATACCAGGAGCTCGGCGCGAGGATCCCGCACGGCGTGCTTCTCGTAGGCCCTCCCGGCACCGGTAAGACCCTTCTCGCAAAGGCGGTCGCAGGCGAGGCGAAGGTGCCGTTTTATTCCATTTCCGGATCTGATTTCGTTGAAATGTACGTCGGCGTCGGCGCTTCGAGAGTCAGAGATCTCTTTGAGACCGCGAAGAAAAATTCTCCGAGTATCGTATTCATCGACGAGATCGACGCCGTCGGACGCCACAGAGGCGCCGGACTCGGCGGCGGTCACGATGAACGCGAACAGACGCTCAACCAGCTGCTCGTCGAAATGGACGGCTTCGGAAGCAACGAGGGCATCATCGTCATGGCGGCGACTAACCGTCCCGACATCCTCGACCCCGCGCTTCTCAGACCCGGAAGGTTCGACAGACAGGTGACTGTAAATTATCCCGATATAAAGGGCAGAGAAGAGATACTGAAGGTCCACGCGAAGGGCAAGCCCTTTGAAAGCGACGTGGATCTGAACACGCTCGCAAAAACGACGGCGGGCTTCACCGGAGCCGATCTTGCGAACATCCTCAACGAGGCGGCGCTTCTCGCCGCGCGCAAGGGCAAAAAGCTCATAGGCAACGACGAGCTCGAGGAGGCTACTCTCAAGGAGATAGTCGGAACGCCGAAAAAGAGCAAGGTCGTCACGGATAAGGACAAAAAGCTCACGGCTTACCATGAGGCGGGACACGCCATCGTGACATACTTCCTCACGACCCAGGATCCCGTTCATCAGATATCCATCATCCCCAGCGGAAGAGCCGGCGGTTATACGCTTTCCGTTCCGCAGGAGGATAAGTCGTATATGTCCAAGCTTGAGATCGAGGAAGAGATCGTGTCGCTGCTCGGCGGAAGAGTCGCCGAAAAGCTCGTCTTGGACGATATTTCCACCGGCGCTTCAAACGATATCGAAAGAGCCACCAATCTTGCAAGAAAGATGGTGACCCAGTACGGTATGAGCGACAGCCTCGGACCCGTCGTTTACGGCACGGGACATTCGGAAGTTTTCCTCGGCAGAGACTTCAACAATACGCGCAACTATTCCGAAAAGGTCGCGGCTCTTATTGACGAGGAGATCCTCAAGGTCATCAACGACGCTTACGACAAGGCGAAAAATCTGCTCACGGAGCATAACGACAAGCTCTGCTTTGTGGCTGAATTCCTTATCAAGAACGAGACCATGGACGCCGATCAGTTCGATAAAGCGATGAAGAACGAAGTCACCATGGAAGAGATCGAAAAGATAAAGGCGGACAAGATCTTCGTCAGCAAGGCGGAAAACGAGAAGAAGAAAGCGGAAAACGAGGCGGCAAAAGCGGCTCAGGAAAATCCGGAGGCTCCAAAAGCTCCCGATGCTCCCGAAAGCCGGGAGGCTCCAGCTCAGGAAGAGCCTTCCTCCGCGCCGGATGAGACTCCCGCGGATACGCAGTCTTCGGATCAGAACGAGAATAAATAAGCACAGTTACAGAAAGAAACAAGTATGAAGAGACTATTTACTTCCGAATCCGTAACGGAAGGACATCCGGATAAGATATGCGACAGAATATCTGATTCTATCCTCGACGCGATACTTGCAAAGGATCCCGCGGCGCGAGTCGCCTGCGAGAGCTTTGTCACAACGGGCGTTATTACCGTTATGGGCGAGATAACCACCACGGCGGATTACAACGTCCAGGAGATCGCGCGAAAAGCGGTCAGAGAGATAGGATACGACAAGTCCGAGTACGGATTCGACTGCGGCACCTGCGCGGTCCTCACGTCGATCCACCGCCAGTCTCCCGATATAGCCATGGGCGTGGACAGGCTCGGCGCCGGAGATCAGGGAATGATGTTCGGTTACGCCTGCGACGAGACCCCGGAGCTCATGCCCCTTTCCATATCCCTCGCGCACAAGCTTGCAAAGAAACTTGCGCAGGTAAGAAAGTCCGGAGAGCTTCCGTATCTCAGACCCGACGGAAAGACGCAGGTCACCGTTGAATTCGATAAGAACGGGCGCCCGAAAAGGATAGACACCGTCGTCGTTTCCACACAGCACGGCGAGGACGTCGAAATGGCGGAGCTGAGACGCGACGTTATCGAAAAAATAATAAAAACGACGATCCCCGGGGAGCTTCTTGACAAAGATACCGTCTATTTCGTCAACCCCACAGGCAGATTCTGCATAGGCGGACCCATGGGCGACACCGGACTTACCGGAAGAAAGATAATCGTCGATACATACGGCGGATGCGCACGTCACGGCGGCGGGTGTTTCTCCGGAAAGGACCCCACGAAGGTCGACAGGAGCGCCGCTTACGCCGCGAGATACCTTGCGAAAAACGTCGTAAAATCGGGACTCGCGTCTAAATGCGAGATACAGATAAGCTACGCGATAGGCGTGGCGCAGCCCGTGTCCGTTTCCACCGATACCTTCGGCACCGGCAGGATCCCCGACGAGGAGATATCCGAAAGGCTGATAAAACTCGTGGATCTCTCTCCCGGCGCGATCATCGACAGATTCGGTCTGAGAGCGCCCATTTATACTCCGCTTTCTTCCTACGGCCACATGGGCAGGGAGGATCTGGGAGTCCTTTGGGAGAAGACCGATCTTGATCTGTAACGCAAAGAAAAGAATAAAACAAAAAAGCTGAGATTTTCTCAGCTTTTTTGCATTAAGGAGGAACCGCGCGTCCGGGCACGCTTTGAGCCAACTTCAAGCGCGCCCTTCGGCGCGGCGATTCTGATGAGGATCAAAAAAATCGCTTTTTTGTCCTGCATATATAAGTCGCCGTTCGAGGCGAAAAATCGCCTCTTTTTTGAAAAAAATCCGGATTTTGCAAAAAAGTTTCCCAAAACCGCTTTTGACGGCGGCTTTCGGCGGTCGATCATGAGCAAAAGAGGTATATCCCGGCGCCGCGTTTGATTTTTTTGTTGATTTGCTGTATAATATGCGGGAGATAAAAGAAACGGAGAAAAAACATGCCCTTTGTGACGACAAAAGAAACGCTTGAAAAAGCGGAAAAAGAAAAATACGCGATAGGCGCTTTCAACGCGGAGAACATGGAAATGGCGCAGGCGATAATCGCGGCGGCGGAGAAAATGGGCTCCCCGGTGATCGTTCAGACCACGCCCGGAACGCTCCGGTACGCTCCGCCTGCCGTATTTGCCGGAATGGTGAGAGCCCTTGCTGAAAGATCTCCGGTTCCCGTATCGCTCCATCTCGATCACGGGAATTCCATCGAACTCGTGAAAGAATGCATAAAATGCGGATACACCTCCGTGATGATAGACGGCTCGCTGCTGCCCTTTGAAGAAAACGTCGAAATAACGCGCGGCGCGGTCCTTCTTGCCGGGGATATCCCGGTGGAAGCGGAGCTCGGTACGGTGGGAGGGAAGGAAGACGGTCACGCCGCCGGCACGGCTTATACCGATCCGGATCAGGCGGAGGAATTCGTGCGGCGCACGGGCGTTTTCAGCTTTGCGCCTGCGATAGGGACGGCGCACGGCATATATAAGGAAAAACCGCGCCTCGATCTTGACAGACTCACCTCCGTCGCTTCCCGCGTAAGCGTCCCCCTCGTGCTTCACGGCACGAGCGGCGTTCCCGACGATACCGTGCGCGAATGTATAGCGCGCGGCATTCGTAAGGTAAATTACGCCACCGATCTGCGCGCCGCCTTCACCGGCGCGCTGAGATCATCCCTTGCGGAAAACGCCGCCCTTGATCCGAAAAAGCACCTCGCGTACGCCCGGGAAGCGGTGGAGAAGCGCGTTTGCGAGCTGATGGCGGTCTGCGGCTGCGCACACAAAGCCTGAAACGGCTTTTCGAGCTTTTGCGTGACAGACGTGTAAAATTATTTTGAAATTTTATTTTTTTTCGAAAACCTGTTGCATTTTCCGCGGATACAGTGTATAATATGCTTGTCGGCACAATTGTATACAATCGTGCAATGAAGCAATCGTACAAGGAAACATCTTGTATCGCGGATCCCCGGCGCGCGGCGCAGCGAGAGATCCGTTTTCCCGAAAGGAGATACGCAATGATAGAATTATCGAAAAAGACAAACGTTCTCGAGCAGGACACTTATAAATATTCTCTTCAGGACGTAGCGGACCCAAATCTTTACAGAGAGGTGTTCCCTTACGACGAGGTGCCGAAGGTGCCGTTCAACTTCCGGCACGTTCCGATGGAGACTCCCGAAAACATATGGATCACCGACACCACGTTCCGCGACGGTCAGCAGTCGCTCAAGCCTTATTCGCCTGAGCAGATAGTTGAAATATACAAGATGCTCAGCGAGCTGAGCGGACCCAATGGCATCGTTCGCCAGACGGAATTTTTCGTATACAGCAAAAAGGACCGCGAGGCGCTCGAAAAATGCATGGCGCTCGGATATAAATTTCCCGAGATAACCACGTGGATCAGAGCGAATAAGAACGATTTCAAGCTCGTGCGCGACATAGGAATAAAGGAAACGGGTATCCTTGTCAGCTGCTCCGACTACCACATATTCAAAAAACTCGGCATGACCCGTCAGCAGGCGATGACGCATTATCTCTTCGTCATCCACGACGCTCTCGAGGCGGGGCTCGTTCCGAGATGCCACTTCGAAGACATAACGAGGGCTGATTTTTACGGATTTGTCGTTCCCTTCGCCAACGCGCTGATGGATCTTTCGCGCCAGTCAGGCATCCCGGTGAAGATCCGCGCATGCGATACCATGGGATACGGCATACCTTATCCCGGAGCTTCCCTTCCGAGGAGCGTTCCCGGTATAATCTACGGTCTCAAGCATTATTCCGACGTTCCGTCCGATATGATCGAATGGCACGGCCACAACGACTTTTACAAGGGCGTGACGAACGCCACGTACGCCTGGCTCTACGGCGCGGGAGCAGTCAACTGCTCGCTTCTGGGTATCGGAGAGAGGACCGGCAACGTGCCGCTTGAAGCGATGGTGTTCGAATACGCGTCCATCCGCGGAACACTCGACGGAATGGATACGAAGGTGATAACCCGCATCGCGGATTATTACGAAAAAGAGATCGGATATCACATTCCGCCCATGACTCCCTTTGTAGGAAAGCATTTCAATCTTACGAAGGCTGGCATACACGCCGACGGTCTCCTTAAAGATGAGGAGATATACAACATCTTCGATACGAAAAAGATCCTCGACCGTCCCGCGACCGTCGCCATTTCCGGAAATTCCGGCGCGGCGGGCATAGCATACTGGATCAACAACTACTTTGATCTTCCCGAAAACAAGCGCCTCGACAAGCGCGATCCGCTCGTTATGCGCGTAAAAGCCGTTATAGACGACGAATACGCCAACGGCAGACAGACCGTCATGAGCGACGAGGAGCTTTGCTCCATAGCCGGCTCCTGCGACACGGATAAAGTTCTCGGGGATCTCTGATCCGAAAAAGCATGACTTATCGTCGGGGGTGATGATCGCATATGAAGTATATCGGCGACAACAACAAAAGCTCACTTTTCAATTCAGTATATACGGAACTGCGCGACGGGATACTCACGGGAGAATTGAAGCCCGGTGAAAGCCTGACGGAGCTTAGGATATCGTCCGAGCTCGGCGTCAGCCGCACGCCCGTGCGCGAGGCGATAAGACAGCTCGAGCACGACGAGCTCGTACGGGCGATCCCGAACAAGGGCGCCGTGGTCATCGGCATATCCGTCGCGGATATCGACGATATGTATACGGTCAGGATGTTCGCGGAGGGACTCGCCGCGGAATGGGCTGTCGTTCACATCACCGACGAACAGATCGAGGATATGAGATATACCGTTGAGCTCCAGGAATTCTATGCTAAAAAGGGCGATTATTTCCAGGTGTGGCAGCTCGACGGAAAGTTCCACCATATTATTTACGAGGCGTGCAAGAGCCGTATGCTGTGCCACGTGCTTTCTGACTTCCACAGCTACGCTTCCCGCGCAAGAGAGCTTTCGATAAAAACTCCCGCGCGCCTGCTCGCTTCCGTTGAAGAGCACCGCAACATATACGAGGCGATAAGCCGCAAGGACGGTTACGACGCGAAAAAATACGTGGAAGAACACCTCATACACGCGAAAAAGAGCGTCATCGACTCCATGAAGGAGGAAATGAGCAAAGCCGCCGGCAACGCGTAGATCCGCCGCGGCAGAAAAGTTTTTCGACGTATCTTTGACGTGCAAAATTAAGAAAAGCAGACTGATTTTGAATTTCAGTCTGCTTTCGCTTTTTCCGGGCGTCTGCTCCGCACCGCACCCGACGGCGTATCCGCAGGGCTCCGCCCCGCACCCCGCTCAGGACCTTTTTTGTAAAAAAGGTCCCGAGCCATCGAGGAATGCAAGCATTCCTCGGGAAAAGCCTTGGCTTTTCCACTTTGATCATATTTGTCTCTCGCGAGCGCAAAAAAGAAGCTTTGCCTATAACACGGAGCACTCATCAGAACAAAGCGTATTGCTTTCCCCTTGAGGGGAAAGTGTCACCGTCAGGTGACGAATGAGGTGGTGCCACTCCTTTGATATCGGCTTTGTCGTGATACGAATGTACAAACCGCCGCTTTCTGCGCAGAGAAAGCACTCATCAGATCAAAGCACCACCTCATCCGCGCGCTCCGCGCCCACCTTCCCCTCAAGGGGAAGGCAATGTGTCACTTCGTTCTATGTGAGGATTCTATCTGATATATCAGCCTTTTGCAGTACAATTACACGCCGCTTTCTTCGCACAAAAACACTCATCAGAACAAAGCGTATTGGCTTCTCCTTGAGGAGAAGCTGTCTCGGGAACCGAGACTGATGAGGTGGTGCCGCCCATCTGATATCGGCTTTGTCGTGATACTGAACGTACAAACCGCCGCTTTCTTCGCACAAAAACACTCATCAGATCAAAGCGTATTGCTTTCCCCTGGAGGGGAAAGTGTCACCGTCAGGTGACGAATGAGGTGGTGCCGCCCATCAGATATCGGCTTTGTCGTGAGAACGAATGTTCAAACCGCCGCTTTCTTCGCAGAGAAAACACTCATCAGATGGGTATCACCACCTCATCCGAGCGCTACGCGCCCACCTTCCCCTCAAGGGGATGGCAAAAAGCGCTCGCTTTCACGCGAGCGAAAAAAGAATAACTCATTCGTAATACATTCACCCCCTATATCACACATCGCACCGCAGTACCACATCAGGGCGACAGCTGCGCGGAGCGCGGGGATTCAAAAGGGGCGGAGCCCCTTTGCCCATGGAAGGGTTCCGGGAAACCATGGGCGGGTTTCCCGGCGCCCTTTCCGCCATTTGTGGCGAGACAAATGGCGTATATATCGCGGTTGTATCGCAAAGCTTCGTACAATAAACGGAGAAAGAAATCTCAACCTATAATACGTAACCGATATCAGATGGGCGGCACCACCTCATGTTTGATATCGGCTTTGTCAAAGAAACAAATCAAAAAATAAAGACCGACAGAAGATATATACCCTCTGTCGGTCCCGATAAATGAAGAATAAACCGTAATGCACCGGTTCAGATCACAACGCCGTAAAAGTCATGCTTTTTCGATTTTCAATAAACGTCAGACACGTTGAACGTGCCGCCGAATTCAATAATAAAATGGCATAAAAGAATAATTGCGGCGATAACGGCAAGCGAAAGCAGAATGATAACGGCGGTCATGATACCCGCCTTTTTCCTTGCTTGCCGATCACGCCTGATATACTCGGCTTTTAATTCCGAATCCTTCTGTATCAACTCCGGATATCCGAATTCCGTTCTGATGTCTTCAAGAGAACAGCCGGGATTGTCCAGCACAAAATCGGCAAGCTGCTTTTCAAGTTCGGAAAGAATAAACTTTTTCCTTACACTATCGCAGACAAGATTTTCAGAAACATCATCCAGATATTTTTTTACCAACGGGTCAGTCGTCTTCTTGATCTTCATCGCCTTTTTCTCCGTAAAATAGATTTGTAATACCGTTGAAAACAAAATCACACTGCTTTTTCCCGTACTTTAAGCACTTGAGTCCATCTTCTTCAATGTGATAATATGTTCTGAAACGCTTCCCGGTCACAAGCTCGCGGCGAGAAGATATAAGACCTCGCTCAGCCATTCGAAGCAGAGGGATATACAGAGGGCTTTCTCCGAAAGTGATAGCGCCGAGGGTCCGTCGTATTATTTCCCGCTTCATTTCATATCCGTACATATCTTTTTCACTGAGGAGCTGAAGTATAAGCAGTTCGGTAAAACCTGATCTTACGTTTTCGTCAACAGCCGCTTTCCAATTGTATTTTTCGTTATTCTTTCCGCTCATTTCTTTCAACAGTTTTCGCCTACAATGATTTCGAAGCTATACTACTACAAAAGCGCAAAAAAGTCAATAGGTATTTTAAAAACACACTTGACATATATAAAAAAACGTGTTATACTGACGTCGTAATCAAGTTTGAAAGAGTGTTTCGGCACTTTCCATGACAAACTTATAATTCATCTACACACACTTTTCAATAATTTATAATAAAAGTCGAGGTAAAATACAATGAAAAAAATCTCTATGCTTATCATGCTCATCCTTCTTTCTTTTTGTCTTATTTTATCGCTCTTTGCATGTGCTCCGGCTGACGGAAATGACGATGAGTCTAAAGGCAATAATATTGCTGCGGGGGAAGGAACCGAGGCTGCTTCCTATGAGAATAAAGTCTCGGAAGTTCCTGAGTATTATCAGAACCTCACAAAAGAAATAAAGGGTTACAAAATCAGTGTTTCCAAAGTTGAAAACACATATGTGAAAGAAATATCCGTTGAAGATGTCGCGTCGGGCACTGTCAAAAAATACGAAAAGACATTTTCCGGGTTGAAATCATTTGATGATATATTTGAGTTTAACGGAAAAATCGTCATTATTACCGGTGCAGGAAAAAACTGTGGTGAAATATCGCTTTTTGATATAGCTTCATGCAAGCTTTTGAATGATGCACTGATAACCTCGTACGTTTTTGATGAAAACCGCAGGGAAGTTTTCTACGTCTCATACGAAGACGCCGGAGAAGTTTTCACTTCATCCGGAGTACTTACCGCAAAATTCGAAACCTTAAAACAGGTTGTTGATCTTTCGGTTAACGCAGATGGTTCGTTTTCGGGGTCTGAATATTTAACAGACGGAAGTTCAAAACGTATTGTTTCTTCGGAACCGTAATCATTGATTCACTTCAAAAAACAACGGCTGAAAAGCTTTGTGCTTTTACACAAAATCGTACATGGCGTCCGCCTACGCCCGGAGAGATCATCGAAAACTGACAGCTGACAAACGCCCCGCGGTTTTCCACGGGGCTCTTATAGTTCGCTCGCTTTCACGCGGGCGCGAAAAGACAAAATTATCAAAATTATATGTTCAAGAATTTTTGAGATTTTTTTAAGAATCTCTTGACAAACCGTTTTTTTGTGATACAATACTTGCGTGGGATTTTTTCAGGAGGAGACAGATATGAAAAAACTTTTGCTCATTATTCTCGCCGCCGTACTCGCTTTATCGTCGTGCGCCGTCGCCGAATCCGGAAAGCCGGAATATGATGAAAAAGCTCTGAATGCGTGGCATGAGACGCTTTTTAACGAGGCAAGCTCGGGCGCGCCCGGCGACGCGGTCTATTCGGCCCTTAGAGCCGGCGACCGTTTTGTTTCATCCGGCGCTGCGGGCGAGAACGGGACTCTGCGCTTCGATCTGAAGGGCGGAGAGGGCGCCCCCTCCGTAACGGTATGCGACACGTACGCGGTCATCGATCTTTCAGGCGTTACGGGTTACAGACCCGACGGGCTTGTTTCATACGAACGCGGAAAAGGGAAGGTCTCCGATCCCGATGAAAAGAGAAAAGAACTGAACGATACGTTTTACGTATCCTTCGGCGGATCGCGTATGCCGCTCGATTATCTTTCAAAAGACGGGGATATATATACGCTCTGGTACTGCGCGAGATTCCCGGCGGTGAAAGACGTCGATTTCCGCATAGGCACGGGAGATTTTTCCGGAGCTGACGTACCCGCGTGGACCGTGCTGTACAAAGAGGATTCCTTCGTACACTCACTGCCGAGAGCCGTTTCCGGAGACGGATCGCTCACGCTCTGCGAATACGAGAGCGGCGAAAAAGGCAAGTATTTCGCCGGAAACCTCGAGCTTTCCGTTTCCGTTTCGGAAAGCGGAGAAGTGACCGCCGAAACGCGCGATACGGGCGGCAGAGGCGTCCCGGGGGTAGTCTTTTATCCCGACAGGCTCGTTATCACGGCGTTCGATCTTGCAAAGCCGGAAGTCACCGTCGACGGAACGGATTACGTTCTTAAAAATATGCGAGACGCGTCGTTTGCGTATTCCGGAGGAACGACGTTTTCCCAGACGTGGGATCTGACGTACGAGGAGTATTCAAAAAAGGCGGAGGCGCTTTCAAAGCTTGTAAAGCTGGAGATAAACGGAACCCCTGTCGCGCTTACGTCCTCCGACGCCTTTATCAACGTAACGAACTCCGGGCACAAGGTCACGTATACGGTATTTTTTGAAAAGAGCGTTGACACCGGCGCCGTGAGAAACGTAAAGCTCAAGCTCGACGGACTCGCCGCGGAGAACGGTTAACGAATAAAACAGAATACGAAAAAACGTCTGACGCCGACTGTCCTTAAGAACAGCCGGCGTCTTTTTTTCGTTACCGCCGCGTAATATTTATCGTATTGACAGTATCGTTTCCGTGTGATAAAATAGACCGAAAACAAAAAACGCGGTCTGTTTTCCGCGGGCGCAAAGAGGCAAGATCCATGAAATTTCCCGCAAGAGCGGCGGTGGCGGTGCTGTTTATGATACTGCTTGCCGCGGTACCCATACTGCTTTTTTCCGGAATCGTAAAGATCCCGTTTGTCGATCTGCCCGTTTTTCCGGAAAAGCCGCGTGAAACGAATGAGACGGGGGAAAATCCCACGGGAACGGGAAACGTGACCTTGCCTGTCACAAAGACGGATCCCCACGTCACCACCGGGACGGGACCGGACGTGCGCACGCCGCTTGAAAAGGCCCTCGGGAGTTTCGTGAGCGTCGACGATGATTTTACGGCACGGGGATACGTTCTTTCCGACGGCAGATACAATAAAGACGAATATACTCTCGCTTTCCTCGGACTCGGCGATATCGAGCTTCCCGGCACGTTCTCATTCGGAGAGGACGTCAGGAAATTTTATCTGAGAAGCGATAAAAAGAAGGAAGATCTTCAGACCGTGACGTCCGTCCGTCCGTCCGTTTTCCCCCGCATGGGGTTCATTTTTGTCGAGAATGAAAACGGGAAGGTATCGCTGCTGTATTCCGACGGGAGCGTGATATTCGACGAGATGCCGGAGGATCTTTCCTTTGTCGGCGCAAGGGATGAGAATGACAACCCCGTTTTCCTCAGCGGCAAAAGATACGTTTATTACTCGCCGGATGAGGGCGCGTTCGTTTCCTCCCTGTATAATCCGACGTACGATTACAGAGGCATTGAATTTGATTATCCGTCGTATTACGGAAAGTCCGACGGGGACGTGGACAGGACGCACAACGCCTCCGGATATTGGGGATACAGATACGCCGACGGCGGCATGGCGGTGGGACTTGCGTTCAAGTACCGCGCCGCTTGGGCGTTCAGAGACGGGTACGGCCTCCTTGCGTACAATAACGGCAATATCGACGTGCGCGACAGATACGGAACGGAATTCTATTCCGAGATCGATCTTGTAAGACCCGAGCACGACGGCATAGAGAACCTCGGATTTTATTTCTTCGAATACGGGCTCATGCGCGCGCGGGTCGTGACGAGAGACAGAAAAGGCAGCATAGATACCGAGAGAACGGTCGTTCTCGGAAGAAACGGAATGGAATTCTATCTTCCTCCGGATTACACGGTCGTGTCGTATTCCGACGGCGTTTTCCAAATGGAGAAGAACGGAAAATACGGGTATATCTCCTATCTCGGCTCGTGGATCTGCGATCCCGTCTATTCGTATTCACGCCCGTTTATCGAGGGGCTTGCCGTTGTCGGATACAAAAACGGCAAAAAAGGTCTGATGGACACAGAGGGAAGATGGGTCGTGGAACCGGTGTTCGACGAGATAACGAACTGTTCCGGCGGCGTCATAGCTCTTTACGACGAAAAGACCGGCTACTATATCCTCGAGAAATTCAAGGATCCCGAGAACACGGAAGAAGAAAACGGCTGAAAAATCACCGGAGCGATCCGGCGCACAGAATAAATCACCGGATAAAAGCATATGTTTTTTGTGTATGACGCAAAAGCATATGCTTTTCGTGTTTTACACAAAAACGCTTCGCTCCCTTTTTCGGCTTTTTTTCCGGGAAAGTTTTTCGGCGGGCGGGAAACCGAGGAGATAATTATGGCAAATCAGAAAAAAGAATCCAGTGAGCTGGAAAAGTACCTCGCCTGCCTGAAGGCGGAAAAGAACGCGGTCTGCGGGATCCTCAGCGGTGAAGAGAGGACGCGCGCCGAGTCGGAGGCGATACTTCCCGATTACAAAGAGAGCGTGGGCAGAGTGCTCTATACGAACGCGCGCATTATCGGAACGAGGTGCGAGACTTACAGGCAGGGGGACGCCGTGTGCTGCGACACCGAAGGAGAATGCATATTCAATCTGATCTATCTCAGCGAGGGGAAGGATCCGAAAATAAGCTCTTTTTCCCATTCCGTGCCGTTCAAGCAGAGCTTCAGGCAGACCTTCGACGCCGAGCGGTGCGATATCGACAAGATCAGAAAAATAACGGAGAGCCGCGCGGAGAACGTTTCGTGCCGCCTTCTCGGACCGCGCAAGATGATATTCAAATGCGACGTGGTCACAAGCGAGAATCTCATTGCAAACGTCCGAGAGGGATACTATCCCCGGAAATCCTCCTGCTTGTTCCCGGGCGGCTTTTATACGCGCACGGTGCCGCTCGTTTCCACGGAGATCGTGAACGTGATCGAGACAGACGGAGTTCTCAAAGAGAGCGTCAGGCTCCCGGCTGAGTACGGCGCGATAGACGAGATACTCGACGTCGGCGTGAGCATATGCGCCGTGTCGTCTTCGGCTGACCGCGACAGAATAACGGTTAATGGCGCCGCGGAGATCGTACTGCTCTATACGCCGGACTCACCGGAAAACAAGGATCCGGTAAGCGTCTGCCAGCCCATTGATTTCACCTTGAACATATCGACGGACGGGCTCGCTGAAAAGGACGTGTGCGAAAGTCTTCTCGAATGCGCCTCCGTAAAGAGCACCCTCGATATAGACGAGTACGGCGAGAGCAGGGTGGTGAACTTCGAGATAGGATATTTCGTTGAATCCGCCGTCATGAGGACGACCGCCGCGGACGCCGTCAGCGACTGCTTTTCCGATTCCGCCGCGACGGAAGTCACCTCGGAGACGGTGGATACCGCGGTGCTTGCAAAGCTTTTCTGCGATACGGAGGAAACGCTTTTTTCGTTCGTTCCCAAAAGAGCCGGACTTTGCGACATCGCCGCGATATCCGCGAGGTGCGACATAAAATCGTGCTCGATCCTTTCGGAAGGCGACAAAGCGTACGCCGTCGCCGAAGCGGAGATGACCGCGTCGTATTTCGGATTTTCATCCGACAGAGAGGGAGTGCACGACGAGGAAAAGAAGGACGTCACGCTTCGCATGGAGATCCCCGGGGGCGCGGAGCTTTCCGGAAAGGACGTCACCGTGGAGATAGTGAGCTCCGTGCTCGGATGTGAGGGCAACGTTTCCGACGGCGAAGTCTCGGTCAGGGCGACGGTCGTATCGGCGGTGAGGATATACTGCAAAGCCGGGGCGAACATAGCGCGTTCCGTCACCGTTTCGGGAGAAAGGGAGGATGCGTCGCAGCGCAGGATCGTGTTTTTCTATCCGGACAAAAACGACGATATCTGGAGCGTGGCAAAACGCTACGGCGTTTCTCCGGAGGAGCTTGCGGCGGAAAATCCCGTCGACGAAAAAGGAAACCTGCGCGACGTCGTGATAATAACGCCGCGCAGGAGCAAAAAAGTCGCCGATGCGGTTTAAGACGGGATCCTTGTTCCGCTGAGAGAGGGTACGAACGACAGGCGGGCGAGGAGCTTTATCAGCTCGAGGTCGACCATCGAGTAAAGGGCGTCCATGAGCTTCCCTCCGGGGAGCTCTCCCACGAGCTCGCTGAGCTTATCAAGGGTAAAGGATATATCCGGCTTTTCGGAAAAACGTATCTGCACCGATGAAAGATCGTTTGAAAAGAAAATCTTGAGCGTCCGCGCGTTTGAATATTCCGTAAATCCGAAGACGAGCTTCAGGCAAAGCAGGCCGTCCTCGTTTTCGGAAAAGCTTCCGCGGCACGATACGATGTACTTTTCACCGCGAAAAGCGACGGTATCGTACACCGGAGCCGTTACGGATACGCGGTAAGACTTTGCGCCGTCCTTTTCCGTCACGGTGACGGTGGGGTTTTCCGCCGTTCCGGAAAACGATATCCTTTTTATGCCTCCGGCGTAATTGCTTGTGATCGCCTGCATCATGAGAGGCATGACGCCGAGCCCGTTCGTCGGAGGATCCGTCATATCAAACGAGGCGCCGGATATCTTCATCCATTCTTTCCCGAACGCCTTTACCGCCTGCTTTTCCTTTACGGAAGCAAACAGCGGTATTCTCGCGTCCGGCTTGCCGAAAGCGCAGCTCGCTTTTGTTTTTTCAAGGCGTGAAAGCGCCTTTTTGTCCTCCGGAAGAAAATCCGAGGGAGCAAAGGATTCCCCGAAATATTTCTTCGCCGTGACAAAATAGCTGCTCTGCTGGAACATTTCCTCGTTTCCCGCCGTGGAAACGAGGATCGTTTTCGTTTTGGGGTACACTATGGCGTTCTGCCCGAACATACCGTTGAGCAGATACGAAGAGCCGTCCGCCGCCGTCCAGACGTGGTATCCGTAATCGAAATTTCCGACTTTCGTCAGAGTCTTTTTCCGCGGGACGACGGATTCGTTTATCCAGTTTTCCGATATGAGCCGTCTGCCCTGCCACATCCCCTTGTTCATCATGAGAAGAGCGATCTTTGCCGCGTCGTGCGGGCACAGATACATGCCCCATCCGCCCTTCGTGATGCCCTCCGGAGATCTCTCCCAGAAGTATTTTCTTATGCCGAGAGGCTTGAAGATCTTCTTTTTCAGGTATTCGTCGAGGGGCATCCCGGTTATCTGCGTTACTATCGCGGAAAGTATATATGAATTCAGACTGTTGTAGTTGAAGCTCGTTCCCGCCTCGAATTTGGCGCCGCCGTCGAAAAAGCCTCTTATCCACTCGGTCTCGCACATGGCGTTCGCTTCGTTGAAATTCATCCCCGAGGACATTGTCAAAAGATGCTCCACCGTCATATTTTTATACGTGAACTGTGCGATCGGAGAGACGCGCTTTTCAAGTATGCGCACGACTTTGTCCGACAAAAACAGCTTTCCCTCGTCGACGAGAAGCCCGACGGCGAGACCGGTAAGCGTCTTGCACAGCGAATGGGTGACGTGCCACACGTCCGAGCGGCTGTCGCCGAACGATACGTCGCAGATCACAAAGCCGTTCCTTATCACGATCACAGAGTGCATCGAAAGAGACGGATCGTTCTTCAATTCTGAAATAAAATCACTCAGCAGGTCTGACGAAACGCCCTGGGATTCAGGCGTAGACGACGGAAGCGGAGTGAAATTGTCCGCGCCCGTATCGTATTCCGGCTTTACCGGTGAATAGGGGATGCAAGGTGACGTTTCCGACAGCGGATTTGCGATGTTC